>Ga0066845_10000045_pt1 | contig 31107 bp, 43 predicted proteins | sample ETNtaG_31_FD_65488 | JGI IMG/M metagenome (GOLD analysis project Ga0066845, IMG submission 65488) | Marine microbial and viral communities from oxygen minimum zone, Eastern Pacific Ocean - ETNP201310SV78 | ecosystem: Environmental > Aquatic > Marine > Oceanic | place: Pacific Ocean: Eastern...
ACTTTTAGACGGACCCCAAAGAAGTACAGAGCCAAAAAGTTTTACAGTTTAAAACCTAACTATATAAAATTTAAGGATGAAGATGACCAGCTCATTGAAATCAGAACTCATGAGCCAATGAACTGGGATCTAGTAAAGGTATACTAATGAAGAGTTGGCAAAGAAGACAGATAGACATACACACAGATCAACTAAAGTTTCAAGAAAAAAGAATTGAAGCTCTAGAGAAAGACTCTCATCCTCCTTGCCCTTTAGAATGCTTTGATGGATATGACGAATTAGTCAAGAAAATTCAAAAATTAGAAAAGGAAGTCGAAAGCTTAACTAAGTTATCGACCTTGAGGAATGGAAAATGAAGAATTACGAAATCGAGATGCATGCAGACAGACTAAAGTTTCAAGAGAAGAGGATTGATGCTCTTGAGGAAAAACTTCAGTCACAGGCAGATGAAGTAGAAAAACAAAGAAAGCAGATCGAAGGTTGGATCAAGAGATCAAGACTAGATCCAAGTGGAAAAATGACATGAACAGAGAAGCAGTTTACGAACAGCTCAAGATTGATGAAGGAGTAGTGTATGAAATCTACAATGACCACCTCGGCTATCCAACCTTTGGCGTCGGTCACCTTATCCTCGAAAGTGACGAGGAATTCGGAAGGCCGACTGGAACACCAGTTACTGAAGAACGAGTCAGGGCGTGTTTCGCTAGAGACCTTGAAATTGCCGAAGGAGAATGTTGTACTCTATACGGAGAAGGGAGTTTTAGAGCCTTCCCCGACGAAGTCCAGCAGATCCTGGTCAATATGATGTTTAACATGGGCAGACCCAGACTGTCCAAATTCAAAAATATGAATAAAGCCATAGAGCAAAATGACTGGAAAAGGGCTGCCGTTGAAGGAAGAGATTCCTTATGGTACAGACAAGTACGAAAACGAGCAGAAAGATTAATGACTAGATTGGAAAATGTTTAATGAATGTAGCTTTAGTAGCTCTAAGCAAGCCGTCTGCACAGACAGGATGCAACACGGCTGATGAATTTATAGCTTACTGTGCAAGAGTAAGTAATCCTGACAATCAGAACAACAATAAGACAGCTCCAGGGTTGTTGAAGTACCTAATCAAACACGGTCATTGGAGCCCGTTTGAAATGGTATCTCTTACTATGGAAATTCAAACTACGAGAGATATCTCCCACCAAATAGTACGGCATCGAAGCTTCTCTTTTCAAGAGTTTAGCCAGAGATACGCTGTAACTAATGTTTTTGAAATTCGTGAAGCCAGGTTGCAAGACGAGAAAAATAGACAAAATAGTATTACACTTGACTACCATAACACTTGCCATAGAAGAGTAAACGAAAGATTTTCAATGGCACAAACAGAAGTTTTAAGAACTGCACGAGAAGCTTATGAAAGTGCTTTGGAAGATGGCGTTGCAAAAGAGCAAGCACGCGCTCTTCTTCCAGAAGGTATGAGCGGTACTACTTTATATATGGCTGGTACACTTCGTAGCTGGATTCACTATTGTGAACTTCGTAGAGCAAATGGAACTCAACAAGAGCATGCCGAGATAGCAGAAAGATGCTGGAGTATAATCGGTGATCACTTCCCAAGTGTAAGGAAAGCAGTAGATGATCTTAACTCTGTTACTAATTAGTTTCCCAGTAGTATTGCTATTGGGTGCGGCTTACGGCGATAAAAAAGCCACGGGGTATTGGCCCTGGCAAAAAGAATTTGATGTAGAATCAATGAAGGCGAAAAGCCGAAAAAAATCTTGACATCAATTACATTTTCTAGTATAATACTTGCATGAATATTTTTATACTTGACGAAAATCACGATAAGTGTGCAGAGTATCACGTTGACAAACACATAGTCAAAATGCCTTTAGAGGCAGCTCAAATGCTGTGCACTAATATGTGGGTTGATAAATACTTAGGGTATGTACCCGAGAAGCTAAGTAAAGAACAGTTAGCTTTATTGAGAGAGAAAAAACAAAATGAGCCAAGGGACTTCCCTTACTTGCCTACAATGCATAACCATCCTTGCACTATCTGGAGTCGTACTAGCATGGATAATTTCGAGTGGCTACACTGTTATGCAGCTGCGCTCAATGACGAGTATGGATACCGATACGGTAAAAGCCATAAATCAGTGCATGACGTCATACTCAAATTACCCGAGCCCGTATCTATACCAAGAATTGGACTCACACCTTTCGCTCAGGCTATGCCTGAAGAGCTCAAAGGATCAAATGCAGTAGTAGCATACCGAAAGTTTTATCACAAAGATAAAGCTACATTTGCTTCGTGGAAGTACCGAGACAAGCCACCTTGGTGGAGTGAAGATGAAGCAGATTACCAACAACGAATATCTCGGTAAGAGTAGGAGATAGAATTGTTAGTTAAACTATTGAAAGGTTTAAAGAATGCAGTTAGTCCAAATTATTGGGCAGAAAAAATAGGGGAAAAGACTGGAGCTTACGATAAAGCTAGGAACAGTAAATTAGCTACTTGGGCATCTAATTTAGATGGCTGGATGTGGTGGCTGTGGCAGCTAGGAGTAGGCTTAATCTTTTTTGTTTTTATTGAGATCATACTAAATATGTTCGGTATGACCTTATTACCTTGGGGATAGATATGAGTGAAGGCAGAAAGTTTGATAGTGAGAAACCAAAGCTATACTTACTTCCTCCCAAGTCCATCATAGAAATTGGTAAAGTATTAACCTATGGGGCAGAGAAGTATGATGCTGAAAACTGGCGTAAAGTAGATGATCTACAAAATAGATATACCAGTGCTGCATTAAGACATATCTTTGCCCACATAGACGGAGAGAAGTTAGACGAAGAGACGGGGTTATCACACCTCGCTCATGCAATGTGCTGTTTATTATTTAAGTTGGAGGACGAATTACTTGGCGAGAGTGAAGAAGAAAGAACACGAGAAACTAACGCAGGAGAACATAGCCCACGTTATAGAGTTGTTGTCGAGGGAGAGTCCGATAACAAAAAAGGAGGCTTGCGAGATTTTGAATATCTCGTATAATACTACGAGACTAAACAGAATAATAGAAGATTTCCAAGACAAACTAAACTTTAGAGCGAAAAGAAAAGCTCAGTTAAAAGGTAAACCTGCAAGCAAAGAAGAGATAAAAGACGCAATAATGTCTTACCTTCGTGGTGAGTCTGTGTCTGAAATCTCTCAGGCTATGTACCGCTCTACGGGGTTTGTGAAATCTATACTGCAAAGAGTGGGAGTACCAACACGACCCGCATTAGTAGAAGAGCGAAAGGGTTATGCATACTTGCCTGAACAGTGTGTGGCCGAAGATTTCAGTGTAGGAGAAAGAGTTTGGTCTGCTTTCTATCATGCGCCTGCACTTATAGAAAAAGAATATGAAGACCCTATGTATCAGAATAAGTACGCAGGCAAATGTTACTCAATATATGTACTAGAAGAAACCGAAAGCCTAGGAGTTGGAGGGTTTTATGCTGCTTCAATAGCATATGATCTTGGAAAATTAACTCACTTGGAGCAGTATGGTATTGATATCGAAAAAATATGATTGACTTGTTTCATAAACACGTGCTGGATCAAATTGGATCCTCTGAAATCTTTCATACTAAATTTTTTTCCGAAAGTTTTACACACAGTTTATACGAGTTATTTAAAGATCATGATGAGTGGACTACAAAAAGATTCGCATATTCTACTCATGATGTTCACCTAGAGGAATCTTTTCCTGATCTTTTTGATTTAATAAAAGAAAGGTTTGATAACTCTATTCTAAAAGTAATGGCTGATGTGTGGGCATTAGACCAAGCAGTAGAGACAAAAGATATTTTTATAGTTAAGTACTCGAAGGATACACAGACGAAACTAAAAACTCATGTAGATGATAGTTACATTAGTGGTAGTATAAAATTAAATAATAATTATAAAGGGGGAATATTGACCTTTCCTAGACAGTCTGTAACAAATCAAGAAACAGAAGTAGGTGACTTATTACTTTGGCCTAGCCAGATTACTCACCCCCATAATAGTACATTATTAGAGGAAGGAGAAAAATATTCGATCACTATTTGGACAGCATGCAAAAATAATTCTTGACAGAAATGTTAAATCGAGATATAATATGTAATATTAAAAATGAGGAAACCAATGGGCGACCGATTTTATTTTCAACAACAACAAAGAGGAAAACGCAGAATGGCGTGGGATGACGACAAGAAGGCGCAAGCCGTAGAGATGTATGAAGCACAGGATCCAACTCCTGAGACTTCAATGGAAATTGTAAAAGAAATTGCAGAAGAATTAAGTGAAAGCCCTAATGGTGTTCGTATGATTCTTACAAAAGCTGGAGTCTATGTAAAAAAGACTCAAGCGACTGGGAATGGGGGAGCTTCTTCAGGTGGCTCACGAGTTTCTAAACAGGCTGCTCAAGATGCCTTGACAGCCGCCATCATCGACAAAGGCTTAGCCGTAGACGAAGATATTATATCTAAACTTACTGGTAAAGCCGCACAATACTTTGCAGGCTTATTGGCCGACTAGTACTTCCCTCGGGTGAAACCCCCGAGGAATTTTTTGTTCCGAAAGTTATAGGACAGTAAAAGATTTTACCTACCTAACTAAGGAGCATCGTGAAGAAGGAAGAACTAGCCAAACTTGTGAATGAGTATGGCGATGCTATCATTACATATCGTAGTGAGAACTCTAAAAAACTAAAGTATAATGTCTGCACATTGGACTTTAGTACGCAATACATTCAAGACAAGAAAAACCGAGCGAAGGAATCTCAAGAAACCCTGCTATTATTTTGCTGGGATACGGATTCGTATCGCTTATTGAAACCTAAGAATGTAACGAGTGTAGTACCTCTTTCCTCGGTGCTGAAGAACGACTCATGATACAACTACATGAGCCAGCACCTACATATGAACATATTGTTCACTATGATGAAGAAAAGCAAGTACAGATACGAGTAACTGTGAACACTTTTAGAGAAACAGAGTATCTTCACGTAAGAAAGTATTATATGGACTTTGATGAAGAGTGGAAGCCTACTCCAGAAGGAATAGCTATGCCACTTGATTTCAATAATTCAAGAGCCATGTTTAAAGCACTTGCAGAAATATTATCCTTAGCAGAGTCTCAAAAAATAATTGAGGAACAGTTCAAGGACTTAATACAAGAATTATATAGGCACGAAAACCCAAAATAATTCTTGACACTTTATCTTTTTTCTAGTATAATATATTTATATGAGTGAGAATACCAACAAAAAATCCGCAGCAAGAATGTACTACGAAGGTGGTGACAGTTCCTTAACTGACGCTGAGTGGGACGCCTTGTATGAGGACGAAACTGTAGGGTATACTCCAGATGATGGAGTACGTCATTCATTTCCAATGCTGTCACTTAAAAAGACGTTTGATGAGGATGAGCTAGGTTCTTGGATTGCTTCACATGAAGGCCAAGAGGTTATGTGTACTCCAAAATTAGACGGCTCGGCAGTATCATTATTATACGATAGGGGAAAATTTGTAAGAGCAACTACCCGTGGAAACGGAAAAATTGGAGTAGATATCTCAAATAAAATGAGGTTTCTAGTGCCAGAAAAAATTAATTTTGCTAAGAAAGTACAAATTGATGGGGAAGTAGTTGCTCCTATAACTATACCAAATGCTCGTAACTATGCGGCGGGGTCTCTTAATCTAAAATTAGTGAGAGACTTTATACCTCGGTGCAATGAATTACGATTTGTTGCATACGATCTACGACCTCATGGATTTATTGAGTCTTGGTCTGTACTTCTCAGTTGGTTAGAGGGGCTTGGCTTTTCAACTGTTTACTCAGTTGATGCGTCACAGTACCCAACCGATGGAGAAGTACACAGAATAGATAATATTGACTATTGGACAAAACAAGGCTTTACTTCTCATCACCCTAGAGGATCGCTTGCCTTCAAAATTCAAAAAGAAGGCGTAGTAACTTATCTAAGTAATGTTGAGTGGCAAACAGGTAAGTCAGGCGTTGTTACACCAGTAGCAATACTTGGCCCTGTTATGATTGGGGATGCCCTTGTATCAAGAGCAACCTTACATAATATGGCTCACATTGAGGAGTTAGGTCTTGAAATTGGTTGCAACGTCGAGGTCATACGAAGTGGTGAAATTATCCCGCGTATTGTCCGACGAGTTGAGGAAAAATAATTCTTGACATGAAACCTAAATTTCCGTATAATATACTTTCAATTTCAGAGGAATCTTTATGCAAGCGATAGAAGCTCCAGAATTTTGCCCCTCTTGTGAATCTTCACTTGAGTGGAAGAATGATCTGCTATATTGCATGAACTCTTTGTGTCCTGCTCAAATTCATAAACGAATAGAACATTTTGCAAAGAGCCTAAAGATTAAGGGGCTTGGCCCGAAGAGCATTGAGAAGCTAGGTCTATCCTCTTTTCAGTCTATCTATGATATGACTTACCTAGAGATTAGAGATGCTCTTTCCTCTGAAAAACTAGCGATAAAACTTTTGCAGGAAATAACCCATTCTAAGAAAAGTAAGATGAATGAGCTATTACCAGCGTTTAGTATTCCTTTAATCGGAAAGACAGCAGCGCAAAAATTGTCCACTAAAATCAGTGATCTCTCTGAGCTTACTGCGGACAAATGTAAAGAAGCGGGTCTTGGCCCGAAAGCTACTGAACATTTAATAAACTGGTATTTCGATGAGTTTTTGAGTAGTTTGATTAAATTACCCTTTGATTTTTCTTTTGAAAAGGAGGACACAACGAGAGTTTTACAAGGCACAGTCTGTATTAGTGGTAGACTTAAAAGTTTTACTACTAAGGCGGATGCCACAGCAGCTTTGGTAAGAGAGGGGTATGTTGTAAAAAGTACCATTACAAAAGACGTAACTATTCTTGTAAATGAATCTGGAATAGAATCCGCAAAAACAAAACAAGCCCAAGAGAAGGGCATAAAAATAGTAACCAACCTATTAAAATTTTTAGGAGAATAAACTATGGCAACATTGCCTAAGTGGACAGATGAGCGTACCAACGAGCTCACAAATTTCGTTGGTGGAGAATCCCCAGTATCTCAAGATACTGTTGCAGCAGCAGCAGATCAACTTGAGACTACTACACGGTCAGTTTCTAGCAAACTGAGAAAGATGGGTTATGATGTAGAACTTGCTTCAGCAAAGAGCACTCGTGCTTTTTCTGAGCAGCAAGAATCTACTCTTGCAGCTTTTGTTTCTGACAATAGCGGTGAGTATACCTATGCTCAGATTGCTGACAACTTTGAAGGCGGAGCATTTAGTGCTAAGTCAATTCAAGGTAAGATTCTTTCTATGGAACTTACTGACCACGTTAAGCCAGCTCCCAAAGTGGAGACTGTTAGAACCTACTCACCAGATGAAGAGGCTACCTTTATTTCTATGGTAAATGATGGTGCTTTCGTAGAAGCGATTGCAGAAGCCCTTGATCGTAGTGTAAACAGTGTTCGTGGCAAGGCTCTCAGCCTTCTACGTTCTGGCGATATTGACGCTATTCCCCGTCAAGAGCACACTAAAGGCTCAGCAAAGAGTGATCCTCTAGCCGACCTCGGTGATGTATCTGACATGACAGTTGAAGCAATTGCAGAAGCGATTGGTAAAACTGCACGTGGTGTTAAGACTATGTTGACCCGAAGAGGTTTGACAGCGTCTGACTACGATGGTGCGGCTAAAAAAGAAAAAGCAGCAGCATCTTAATTTAGTGTTAATTCTACAGCCGTGATGAGGGGTCATTGCGGCTGTATTCTTATCGGGGGAATCTTTGAACATAGCAAGTGCTTATTTGAAGCAAGTTTTAGACCTGCAAGACTTTGAGTCTTGGTCTAGCACTCGCAAGCACTATTTACCCTCTGCATACCATCGGCTCTTCACAGAGATCGATAAACATTGCGAGAAGTTTCATCGACTCCCTACGATTGAAGACCTCAAGTTTGAGATTCGTGATACAACTACCAAAGACCTAATCTTTGCGATAGATGCTATCGATGTAGAAGCTGAACCTTTCATGCTTTTACAGTACCTAAAAAATGAGTACACACAAAAAGAGATTCTCAACTCTCTTGAGGACTATGTAGACAACTCTATATCCTTTGAGGATGCGGAGGAGTCTGTAAATCATCTGCATCAAATTGTTCTTGATATCGAAGATAAAGTAGAGCTTCAAGAACCACAAGAGAGTATGCAACGTATTCCCTTGTTTGAGCCAGATGAGGAAATTGGAAAGTACCTGCCCCTCGGTTTAAATACTGAGTACGATCACGAGATCACGTTCTCCCCCCGAGACTTGATTCTTGTAGGAGGTCGTCGCGGGGCAGGGAAATCTATAACGTGTGCTAACATTGCTAACACGGTATATTCTTCTGGTAAATCCGCCTTGTATTTCACTATTGAAATGGATAGCAGAGCAATACTGCAACGGTGTTGTTCTATAGCTACTGGTGTGCCTTTTTCTCGGCTTCGCACAAAGAACCTCAGTATCTCTGAGTGGGAACAGGTCGCCTCATGGTGGGCAGGAAGATACAAAGACAGTCAAGAAAAACTTGCAGAGTATCGAGAACATCGAAACTTTGAAAAGTTTCATGATAAGTTAAAGACTAGCTGTGAGCTTCTCCCAACTCAACAGCTTGACGTAATTTATGACCCCAGCTTGACTATCTCCAAGATACGATCTGAACTTGATAAGAAAATTAAAAGTAAGATGGATGTTGGCGTAATTATCGTTGACTACATCAATCAAGTAAAACGTTCAAGTATGCCCTCTCGGGGAGGTCAATACGATTGGACAGAACAGATAGAAGTTAGTAAGGCACTGAAGAGTATGGCACAAGAGTACGAAACCCCAGTATTCTCGCCATACCAAACTGACGCTAGCGGTGAGGCTCGTTTTGCCAAAGGAATTCTAGATGCTGCTGATGCGGCATATAGTCTTGAAACTTGGGATCAGGAAGATAATTGTATTACCTTCAACTGTGTAAAAATGAGAGCAGCCGCTATGCGTTCTTTCTCTTCTACCATGGACTGGGAAACACTAAAGATTGGACCAGAGACTGCACTTACGCCAAAAGAGAAAGAGGATAGCGACCAAAAAACTGGCGAAGAAATTAACGACATCTAAAAATAATTCTTGACATTTCATTTCATTTCTTGTATAATAATTATTCAAAATGTGGAGGTTTTATGATTATAAACGGCAGTATGCGATACTCACCTAGTGGTAGACTTAGAAAAAATATCATCAACAATGGTAAGAAACGAGTCGAGTTCATGCAGCTCCATGCTGAGAAAGAGCCGTATCGTAGAGAGACACCTGATTATCCGTCAGCTCCTCTTACTCCTTACAAGCCTCGTCCACGAGACGACTGGAAAGTAGAAGTATCTTCTCAATATACTATTGCACCTGCATATAACAAAGGTGCTTATCAAGTTATCAGCAAAGATAGTGTAGAGGATATTGGTAAGTAATGATAATGGCTTTTTTATTAGTCGTAGTTATAGACGGAGATAGAGAGCCAACTGCGAATATGTATTTTCGTAATATAAATAGATGTAATTATTTTTCCGATAGAATAGAGCGCGGTCGTTATAATAAGCGTTACTATCGAGGTTCACAAGCACTAGTAACAGCGTATTGCACGCCACGTATGGTACCAGAGGAGACACGATTTTGGGATTAGCACCTGATTATAAATTTAAACAACAAGATTTAACTGAGCTTAACGCAGACGGAAATCGTGAGCGGGGTCGTTACGGGGAAGATGAAACTAAGTACCCGAAACCTAAACCGCCTCTTAAAAGTAGTCCTGAAATTTCTGTAGAAATAGAGGAAGCTCAACAAGATACAATAGTTCCGTTTCTTGAAGATGAGAACACGTCTTTGTACAATGAGTATCAGGCTGTCTATGGAAAAGAAGATGAGAATCCTAGCTGGTGAATGTAGAGACTTTACTTACCGATAAGCAGATTTACTTCATGCCAAAAGGCGGCGACTTTCTTGTGCGTTGTCTAAACCCCGATCATGAAGATAGAAATCCTAGCATGAGAATAGATCAGATTACTGGTATATTTAACTGCTTTTCGTGCAATTTCAAAGGGAATTTATTTAATTATTTTGGCGAAAGGGCAAACCAATTACAACAACGACGGGAACTTTTCAAGAAGAAACTTTTACAAAAGCGGTCTGAAAGTGTTGGTTTGTCTTTTCCCCAAAATAGTATGCCTTATGTAGGAAACTGGAGAGATATTCGCCCAGAGACCTATAGAAAGTTTGAGGCGTTTCAGCACCCAGCACCTGACTATGTAGGAAGAATTGTTTTTCCTATCAGAGACATTGCAGGGCGCATAGTTGCATTTCAAGGTAGACATACAGCAGATGGCAGACCTAAGTACAAATTTACACCACCAGGGGCAAAGCTGCCTCTGTTTCCTGTGGTTGAGTTTATTCAAGGTTCTGTAATCTTAGTAGAAGGAATCTTTGACATGATAAATCTTCATGACAAAGGACTTACCAATGCAGTATGTTGCTTTGGAACAAACAACTACAATGAAACAAAACTATCTATGCTCCGAGTACAAGGAGCAGAGTATGTCGAAGTATTCTTCGATGGAGACGATGCGGGACAAAAAGCCGCAGAAAACATAAAGACTGAGTGTGAGAAAGCTGGTCTCGTAGCTAGGAATATTCATATTAAGAATACCGACCCTGGTGCTCTCAGTCAACTTCAAGTAGATAAATTAAGGAAGAAGTTATATGGCTAAAGTTGCCTTAGTAGAAACTAAACCGAGTAGGACGGACTACAGAAAAGAGTTTGAAGGAGCATTTGACTTCGATCAGTATCAACTCTGTTCTGATCCTACAATTAAGAAAGTATTAAAACGAGACTGTGACATAGACATTGATGCAAATGTTTATGACTGGATCGTATTAGTTGGAAGTGAAGCACTGAAGTATTTTACAAAAATAACTTCAGTTACAGAATACTCTGGTAAGAAAGTAGAAGAAAAGTTTTTGCCAGTAATTAATCCTGCTATGCTTAAGTTTAAACCTGAAGCTAAAAAGACGTGGGAAGAATCAAAAGAAAGTATCATTAAGTATATTAATGGTGAAATTGAGGAGGTGGTAATAGATGAAAGCATTGCGTTCGGGATTCAAGACACAGGAGACTGTAACAATTACTTACGAGAAGCCCTTGAAGACGATGGCGATTATATCGCGCTTGACTCTGAAACAACTGGTTTGTACCCTCGCGATGGGCACATACTTGGTATCTCACTTTCTTACAACGGCAAGCAAGGAGTTTACATCTCAACAGACTGCTTTGATGATGAGTCTGAAAGACTTTTACAGGAACTCTTTGCTGAGAAAACAGTAATATTTCATAATGCTAAGTTTGATATGGCATTTTTTGAGTATCATTTTAATTTCAAGTTTCCAAAGTTTGAAGATACAATGTTACTCTCATACCTCATCAATGAGAACCCAGGCAATCACGGCCTGAAGACATTAGCTATCAAGTATACTCCCTACGGAGATTACGAGAAGCCAATGTATGATTGGATGGATAACTATCGTAAAGAGAATGGCATCCTCAAAGGAGATTTCCAATGGGGTTCTATTCCATTTGATGTAATGAAAACTTACGCAGCGATGGATGCTTTATGTACCTATCTAATCTTTGATAAATTTAAGAAGATCAAGCAGAATACCAAACTCAAGTGGGTATATGACAATATACTTATTCCTGGCACACGCTTTTTGATTGATGCACAGGACAATGGTGTTCCGTTCGATAAAACAAGACTATACAAATCACAAGAATTAATGCAGGATAACATTGATGAAGCAATTACTAAGCTATATCAGGATTCTGCTATAGGACGGTGGGAGACAATAAATGATAAAGATTTTAACCCTAACTCTACTGTTCAGTTACGTTCCCTTCTTTTTGACCACTTGGGTTTGCAACCTACTGGAAAGAAAACAGGAACGGGAGCGCACTCTACGGATGCAGAAGTACTCGGAGAGCTTAAAAGTCAATCCGAAGTTCCTGGACTTATCCTTGACATACGTCAACGATCCAAAATTAAAAATACTTACTTGGACAAAATCATACCGCAATTGGATAGAGATAGCAGACTTCGCACATCGTTTAATCTTCATGGGACTACTAGCGGTAGGCTCAGCTCTTCTGGTAAGCTTAATATGCAACAGCTTCCTAGGGATAACCCAGCTGTAAAAGGATGTATTAAAGCAGCAGAAGGACATAAGATTGTTGCAATGGACTTAACTACAGCAGAAGTTTACGTTGCAGCAGTTCTTGCAGAAGATAAAGCGCTCATGGAGGTATTTCGCTCTGGTGGAAACTTTCACAGTAGTATTGCGAAAACAGTATTTAGACTACCATGTGAGGTAGAAGATGTAGCAGAGTATTATACTACCCAAAGACAGGCTGCAAAAGCAGTTACTTTTGGTATTATGTACGGAGCAGGCCCAAAGAAGATTAGCGAGCAAGTTACCAAAGACTCGGGCAAATACTTTAGTCAGCAAGAAGCAAAAGAAGTAATTGATGACTATTTTCAATCTTTCCATAAGCTCAAGCTATGGATAAATAATAACCACAAATTCATTGAACAAAATGGTTTTGTGTACAGTTTCTTTGGTAGAAAAAGGAGGTTACCAAATGTCAAATCTTCGGATGCTGGCGTCAAGAGTCATAGCATTAGGAGTGGTCTTAACTTTTTGGTCCAGTCTGCTGCTAGTGATATTAACCTTCTTGGGGCTATAGATATGCACGCAGATATACAAGCGAGTAACATGAAAGCTCGTATATTTGCACTTGTTCATGACTCAATTCTCGCAGAAGTACCAGAGGATGAGATAGATATATACAGTGAAAAATTAAAGTACTGGATACAACTAGACAGAGGAATCAAAATTCCTGGAGCCCCTGTTGGGTGTGACTTCGAGATAGGAGACGACTACTCAATGGGTAAATTCGAGAAGCAATATGGCGTACTCTGATAAAGTACTAGATCATTACGAAAATCCCAGAAATGTTGGAAAGTTCGATCCCAAAGACCAGACAATAGGAACAGGAATGGTTGGTGCTCCTGCTTGCGGAGATGTTATGAGGTTACAAATTAAAGTCTCTAAAGCAGGAGTGATTGAAGACGCTAAGTTTAAAACTTATGGATGTGGGTCTGCTATTGCATCAAGCTCGCTCCTAACTGAGTGGGTGAAAGGAAAAAGTCTTGATGAAGCTAGTGAAATCAAGAATACTGAGATAGCAGATGAATTAGCATTACCGCCCGTAAAAATACATTGTAGTGTTCTTGCGGAAGATGCGATAAAAGCCGCTATAAGCGATTACGAGGGAAAAAATGTTAACCATAACTGCGAATGCCAAGAAGTATCTTGAGGACAAATTAAAACGAGAAGGGCACAAATATGCAGGTCTTAGTTTAAAACCAAGTGGTTGTGCTGGCTTCGAATATGTTTGGGACTATGCTGATGAAGATCACAATGGTCGAGTAGTTGCAGATTTAGTAGTGGTTGAAGAGAATGCAGAGCTTGCTGTAGCTGGAAGTGTAATTGACTACAACTCTAGTTTGGCAAGTTCTGAACTTACAATAACTAACCCAAATATACAGGATGCTTGTGGATGTGGGGTAAGCTTCACAATATGAGGAAATATAAATGATTTATTCATGGAAAGTATTAACCCTTTTAATAATGTTTGACATAGGATTGCATATGGTCGAAATTATGTTAGACTTACACCAATCAGGAGTATTTAATTGAGTAGTAAATGGAAGTTAACATGGTTACACCAAAATAAAAAAGATTCTATGTCAGCAAAAATGCATAGTGTTGGACCTTATACTTATGCTAAAATGTTGGAAGGGCAAGGATGTACAGAAATAAAAATTTATTTAAACGGAGAGTTTGTTGATCATTACGTACAAGGACGTTCCACACGTAACCTTCCCTGTGTACCTCCTCCCCCACGACAACTGGAGTTATTCTGACGGACTGTTGTTTTTAGACAATCAGTTATTAGACGATACAAATATGTCAGGAGAAACTTTAGGTATTCGTAGGGTGCAAACTCCTTTTACTGACCTTTTTCCCTTAAAAAATGCTTTAATAAGTCATACTGGTATATTAAAGCAAACAGGAAAAACTTTTATTGATTCTAGAGGCGAACCCTTCATTTATGACAAAACCTTAATGTGTAAACTTAAGTACTATAAGATCAGAAAGGTTGATAAAAAAGGAATTGCCTCTATTTTATGGGTAAAAGGAATTAATTTTCCTTTTACTATTCCAAGACCCCCAGAAGATGGAAGAACTTGGGCGGGTATACTACATTTAAGAGATATACCTTGGATGTTGTACGAGTACTCTGAAGAAAAACTAAAAGACACTCGAAGAAAAATATAGAGAGTTTATGGCTAAACGCAGTAAGACTCTGAATGGTTCTGGCTTAGAACTAGCAGAGATAGAACCCTTAACCCGTAATCAATTGATTGCTTTTGAAAGCGATAAAAATTTAGTTCTGCACGGATGTGCAGGCACGGGAAAAACTTTCATTTCATGCTATCTTGCATTTGATGATATGACAAAAAATCAGTATGAGAAGTTAGTAATCATACGAAGTGCAGTTCCTACTAGGGATATTGGTTTCCTACCAGGAACTGAAAAAGAAAAAAGCTCAGTGTATGAAGAGCCCTACTATGATATAGCGATAGATCTATTCGAAAGGGGTGATGCGTACCAGATACTTAAAACTAAAAGATTAGTGCATTTTATGACTACTTCCTATATACGGGGGATAACACTAAGAGATGCAATTATACTTATAGATGAGTGTCAGAACATGAGTTTTCATGAGTTAGACTCAATCATAACAAGAGTCGGGGAAAACTGTAGAGTAATATTTTGCGGAGACTTTTCTCAGTCCGATTTAAAACAAAACGGAATGAAAGAGTTCTTCGAGATTCTAGCTTCTATGAATAGATTTGATTTTATAGAATTTGGAGTCGAGGATATTGTACGAAGCGGTTTTGTAAAAGAGTATATTATAGCAAAAGAGTACACATGAAAGCTGTAATCAGCAATCGCATTTATTTAGAAGTAACAGATAAATATAAGGAAGTTTTAAGCAAAGAACTTACCTATACTATTCCTTCGTACAATCCGAAAGACCCGCCCATGGTTATTAAAAATATGGCACGTATTAAGAGTAACTTGGTGAGTATACCGATTGGAAGAACGGATTTGATACCATCTGATTACGAAATAGTCGATAAGCGTGTTAACTTACCAGTAGACTTTCCTGAGTTTAAGTTTGATTTACGACCAAGTCAAGAGGATGCTTATAACGAGGTTGATGACAACTGTATAATAAACGCTTGGGTCAGTTGGGGAAAGACTTTTACAGGTCTTGCGATTGCAGGCAAGTTAGGACAGAAAACACTCATAATTGTACACACAGTTCCACTAAGAAACCAGTGGGCTGCGGAGGTAGAAAAAGTATATGGAATTACACCAGGCATTATTGGAAGTGGGAAGTTTGATCTTAGTAGCCCTGTGGTTATTGGGAACACTCAAAGTTTATACCGTCGTATCCAAGATATCCGTCGAGAATTCGGAACTGTTATCTTGGATGAAATGCACCATGTCTCTTCCCCAACGTTCTCTAAAGTAGTTGATACAAATTATGCAAGATATAAGATAGGCTTATCAGGTACTATAGAAAGAAAAGACGGCAAACATGTAGTTTTTCGTGATTACTTTGGACAAAAAGTAATTAAACCACCAAAAGAGAACTATATGACTCCAAGTATATGGATTCATCGTTCTGAAATACGATTTATGGATGGAAGTAATATTCCATGGGCAAATAAGGTAACACAATTAGCATATAACGAAGAATATGTACACACCATTGCACTTTTAGCCGCTGCTTTTGCTACAAAAGGCCATAAAGTGTTAGTAGTAAGTGATCGAGTACATTTTTTGCAGGCCTGCGCCGAACTTGCAGGTGATAAAGCCATTTGTGTTACGGGTGAGGTACCACATGAACAGAGAGAAACGCTTATGTCTAAAATTACAGACGGAAAAGCAAATATACTCTTCGGTACTCAGGCAATATTTTCAGAGGGTATCTCCTTGGACGACCTTAGTTGTTTAATTTTAGGAACTCCTGTCAATAATGAACCTCTTTTAACACAGTTAATAGGTAGAGTTATAAGACAGAAGGAAGGAAAACGAAATCCAATAGTAGTAGACATACATTTGAAAGGAAATACTGCACGAAGACAGGCTTCGAATAGGATGGGATACTATATGAAACAGGGATACCAAATACAGGAACTTTAAAAAAATAATTCTTGACACGAGTTATAATTTTTGATATAATATGCTATTCTATAATTGGAAAAAGATATTTGAAACTTGTAAAGGAAATGCTTCCGAAATGGTACGAGTTTTAAAGATGTTAGTAGAAAAACAAATCCCCATAAATCAATATGATAGAATATATAAGTATTCTGGTATTGACTTTCGAGGAGAATGTTTTTTACTACACCCAGACGTTCTTTTGTACAATGCTTATCAGTATGGCTACAAAGACGTTTGTATTTACGTAGCAATGGCTAGTTTACGTTCGTATGCTGACTACGCTGCACACGGTAAGATCACATTGGATCTAATACATTTACCATTAGATCCTTTTATATTTTTAGATAATCATAGTCTACTTTATGTAAAAGACGATCAACTTTGTTTTTTATATGAAGAAGCCCCAATGGAGATACATTAAAATGGCAATATCATTTAATCAGCAGAAGGGGTCTGCTCAAAAAACCTCTATCAGCACTTTTCAGTATACCGACGGAGATAACAGCATGCGTCTTTGTGGCGACATTCTTGCTCGCTATGTATACTGGGTTAAAGGTGAGAACGACAAGAACATTCCTTTAGAGTGTCTGTCTTTTGATCGTAACGCAGAAGCGTTCAATAACAAAGAGAAGGATTGGGTTCGTGAATACTACCCCGACCTCAAGTGTGGTTGGAGCTATGCAACTCAGTGCATTGACAACGGTGAAGTAAAAGTTGTTAATCTAAAGAAGAAGCTCTGGGAGCAGATTATAACTGCTGCAGAAGACTTAGGCGACCCAACTGACCCAGAAACTGGTTGGGACATTAAGTTTAAGCGCGTTAAAACTGGTCCTCTACCCTATAATGTGGAATACCAGCTTCAGCCCTTAAAGTGCAAAGCCAGAGCACTTACAGACGCAGAGATGGCTCTTGTAGAGGATCTCAAGTCTATGGACGACGTTATGCCTCGTCCAACTCCAGACGCTCAGAAAGAGCTTCTTGATCGTATACGTCAAGCAAGCGCTCCTGACATTGATGAAACCCTTGAAGCGGAGTTCAATGTAGCATGACCCAGAAGCAGTTTGCAATCGATAACTACGATACAATAAAGCTGATGACTCAATATGAAGGCGGGCAAAAGCTCGCCTCCATGTACTTTGAATCAACAGGTAAAATTATGAAAGATCCTCAACGGCTAATTAGAAAATTAGTTGCTGATGGTATTTTTACTCGTTTTAAACTAGAAGGCGAAACTATACAAGCATGATTTTATTTACAGCAGATTGGCACTTAAAACTGGGGCAGAAAAATGTTCCAGTTGAATGGGCTAAGAAAAGGTACAAATCTTTTTTCAAGCAAATCAATGGGCTAGAGAAAGAGTGTAATATGCATATAATCGGAGGCGATCTTTTTGATCGTCTTCCGACCATGGAGGAGTTAGAATTATATTTTTCTTTTATCCGAAGTGTAAGTATTCCTACTCTGATTTTTGACGGCAACCATGAAGCTACAAAAAAGAACAGAACTTTCTTTACACAGCTAAAGCAAGTTAGTAGAGATATAAATCCCTTAATTCATGTTGTGGACTTTTCTTACGTTGATGAAGATAAGGGTTTTGGCGTATTACCTTATGCAGACTTACACAAGTCTGATAGTATAGAAGCATTTGACACTTCTAAACCTCTTTTTACTCATGTAAGAGGAGAAATACCTCCTCATGTAAAACCAGAAGTTGACTTAGATAGATTTGAAAATTTTCCTGTAGTTTTTGCAGGAGATTTACATGCACATAGTAATACACAAAGAAATATAGTATACCCAGGTAGTCCAATGACTACTTCTTTTCACCGCAATGAGGTTAAGACAGGGTACTTACTCATAAATGATAAAAACTGGACTTGGATGTGGGATAGGTTTGATCTCCCCCAGCTTCTTAGAAAGACTGTAAGTAGTCCAGATGAGATGATTCCAAGCACATATCATCACACAATTTATGAGTTGGAAGGCGATATTCAAGACCTTTCAAAAGTAAAAAATTCAGAGTTGTTAGACAAGAAAGTAGTAAAACGTAGTACTGAAGCAACTCTAGTGCTTGACAAAGAAATGACAGTGAGCGAAGAACTAGCAGAGTATCTAGAATACATACTAGAACTTCCAGAAGAAAAAATATACAGTATCATAGGAACATTTAATGATTACTCTAAAACAGCTACAGTGGAATAACTGTTTTAGCTATGGTTCTGACAATGAGTTAATTTTAGACGATAATACTGTAACTCAGATTATTGGAACAAATGGCACAGGCAAGTCGTCTATACCTTTAATTATAGAGGAAGCTCTATACAATAAAAACTCAAAAGGAATCAAAAAAGCAGAAATTCCTAATAGATATATTGGTAAGGGTTATAATATTAAATTAACCTTTACAAAAGATGATGATGTTTATGTAGTAAGTATTGACAGAAAAACAAGTATAAAAGTAAAACTTGAAAAGAATGGAGAAGATATCTCCAGTCATACAGCTACAAATACATATAAAACTATTCAAGAGATAATAGGAGTAGATTTTAAAACTTTTTCTCAGTTAGTATATCAAAGTACAAATGCAAGTCTACAATTTTTGACTGCAACAGACACAAATAGAAAAAAGTTTTTAATCGACTTATTACACCTTGAAAACTATGTAGAATTATTTGATATTTTTAAGGAAGCAGCCAGAGTAATCTCTATAGAAATCAATGGGATTCAAGCAAAGCTTGATACCGTAGAAAAATGGTTGTCAGATAACAAGTTGAGTGATACTAACATACTTCCCATGTTAGATTTACCAATTTCATCGGATGAGACTGAGAAAGAATTCCGTCAGTTATCGAAAGAACTTGAAAATATTTCAGAAAAAAATAAAAAAATTTCAAAAAATAATCAACTTCTTAGCTTACTAAATCAAATTGATTTACAAGCAGCACAAAGTTGTAAAATAGTTGAAAAAGTTTCTTACGACGATTTACAAGCGTACGTAGGAGAGTATAAGCAAGTCGTAGCGGGGTCTCAACACCTTTTAGCAAAGCTAGAAAAATTAGGAGATACTTGCCCTACTTGTGAACAATCAGTAGACCCAACATTTAAAAGGTCACTCGTAGCTGAGGAAACACAAAAAGCTACAGAAGCGGAGAGCGAAATTGCAAAAATTGAGGAAAAAATTAGACGAATTAAGAATGACAATCGTGAATTCGAGCGTAGTCAAAAAATCCAAAATGATTGGACGGACTTATATCGCAGCGTTGACCGAAGTTTACCAGCGGTACAACTGGACAAGAACCAGCTTGAAGAAAGGTTGGCAAGCGTTCGAACTGAGCTACTTCAACGAAAGGAGCAGTTGGAGAGCACAGCAAAGGAAAATCAAAGAAGGACAAAGCACAACACCCGAATCCAAGTAATTCAAGAACAGACTGACAGTTTTTTGAAAGAACTGGCAGAGTTTCAAGATGTTCTTGCAAAACAGGATGCCTTGCTGTCCAATCTGGAGATACTTAAAAAGTCTTTCAGTACAAATGGACTTCTTGCCTATAAGATCGAAAATCTTGTAAAAGAGTTAGAAGAATTGGCGAACACCTATCTAGCGGAGCTTTCCGATGGAAGGTTTACTCTTGAATTTGTAGTGTCTAACGATAAGTTAAATGTGCAGGTTGAAGATGATGGCAAAATAGTAGATATTCTCGCACTTTCTTCTGGAGAGTTAGCTAGAGTAAATACGGCTACTTTGATTGCTATAAGAAAGCTGATGAGCAGTATTTCAAAGTCTCGACTCAACATACTTTTCTTAGATGAAGTCATTGCAGTATTAGATGACACAGGGCGTGAGAAGCTAGTAGAAGTTCTTTTAAATGAGGATTTAAATACTTACATAGTTTCACACGGTTGGACTCACCCACTACTCGATAAAAAAGAAGTAGTAAAAAAAGAAAATATAAGTAGGTTAGAATGAATGTTATAAAAGAGCATATGACAAAGTATCTGGAAGGACAGATTGCAAAACACACAATCAATGCACAGGTTTTTATGAAAAACCCAGTAGGTGTAGCAGAGCACCCCGATACGATGGCAACAATAGAAGAAGAACTAGGAAAGATAGCGGAGTTCCAAGACAAGCTAAATGCCTTGAATCAAATAGGTTACGACTACCCAGACCCGCGGTCACAAAGCGAATATCTCGATAAATGGCAGAAGTCTGAATGGTAGACAGCAGGGCCAAAGGAGCCAGAGGCGAGTATTTAGTAAGAGACCTACTTCGAGAATCTACAAACCTTCAATTTGAACGAGTACCCATGTCAGGTGCACTAGAGTATCTGAAAGGGGATTTGTACGTTCCGAACGAAAAGAATTTATATTGTATTGAAGTAAAGAACTACGCTGAAACTCCTTTGACGGATAAAATACTTACGCAGAAGAAGACTAATAATCTATCTCGCTGGTGGAAGAAAATTGTACAGCAAGCAAAAAGTGGTAATCAACAGCCTCTTTTATTTTTTAAGTATAATCGTTCTAAAATATATGTTACTGTAGGCACACAGCCAAAAAATACAGAATATATTTATATTAGTGACTTAGATTGTTACGTCTCTCTTGCAGAAACTTGGTTAACTAACGAAGAAATAAGGTTTATAAATGGCATTTAGTTTCAATTCTCAGAAAAAAGAAGGAACAATGATAGTTGATGCCCTCAACTTAGCATTTAGATGGAAACATCAGGGCAGAACAGATTTTAGGTATGAGTATGAAAAGACAGTACATAGTCTTGCAGACTCATATAAGTGTGGAGATGTAATTATCACCGCAGATGGTGGTTCTTCTAGTTATCGTAAAGCAATACTTCCTGACTACAAACAGAATAGAAAGGATAAGTATGCAACTCAAACGGAAGAAGAAAAAATTGCGTTTGAAGAATTTTTTGAGGAGTATCAGGCAACTCTTGATATGTTAAGTCAGTTTATGCCTATACTACGATTCGATGGTGTAGAGGCAGATGACGTTGCCGCACATCTAGTAAAAAACAAAGATAAGTACGGTTTTGGTGAAATCTGGCTAATATCCAGTGACCGAGACTGGGACTTACTTATACAAGAAGGTGTAAGTAGGTTTTCTTATGTAAATAGAAAAGAAGTACGTATTCAAAACTGGTATGACCACTATGAAATAAGCCCAGAACAATATATCTCATTAAAATGCCTAACTGGAGATAAAGGAGATAATGTACCTGGGATTTCAGGCATCGGACCGAAGAGAGCCAAAGACCTTATCATCGCTTATGGTGATGCTATGAATATTTATGACTCTCTTCCAATATCCAGTAAATACAAGCACATCCAAGAGCTAAACGCCAGAGGAGAGCAAATTCTTAAAAACTATGAATTAATGGATCTAATGTCATATTGTGACGATGCTATTGGCTTAGCCAATATAGAACAGATTGAGGAGAGAATTGCGTGTTAGTAGATTACAAAAGGGATAAGTATTTATCCGAGTTTAGTCATAAAACTTTACAAGATAGATACTTAATTGACGGAGAAACTTCGCCTCAAGATGCATTTGCTCGGGCAGCAAAGGCATTTTCAGACAACGAGGCACACGCACAAAGGCTATACGACTATGCTAGTAAACTTTGGTTTATGTTTTCTACTCCTATACTTTCTAATGGTGGAACAACTCGTGGGTTGCCTATTAGTTGTTTTCTTAATTATGTTGAAGACAGCCGAACGGGAATCACGGATCATTACACAGAGAATGCTTTTCTTTCTAGTGTTGGCGGTGGCGTTGGTGGGTCTTGGTCGGCTGTTCGTTCAGTAGGTTCAAAAACATCAAACGGCTCCGAAAGTACTGGAGTAATACCGTTCATGAAAGTAGTAGACGCAGAAATGCTTGCATTTTCACAAGGAGTAACAAGGAGAGGTAGTTATGCTGCATATTTGGATATATCTCACCCAGAAGTGGAAGAGTTTCTCGATGTTAGAAAGCCCACAGGGGGTGATGTTAATAGAAAGTCTGTTAATTTGCATCATGGTGTTGTTGTTAGCGATGCCTTTATGGAACTTATAGAAAGGGCTACGAGAGAAGAGGGTTTTGATGACTCTTGGGACTTAATTGACCCACACACAGGTAAAATTACTAAAACAGTATCTGCTAAAACTTTATGGGTAAAACTCATACAAAATCGTGTAGAAACTGGAGAACCTTACATTATGTTCGGAGATACAGTTCAAAATGCTTTACCCGACTGTCAAAAAGATAAAGGACTAGAAGTAAATCATTCTAATTTATGCTCGGAGATCACATTAGCAACTGATGAAAACAGAACAGCAGTATGTTGCCTATCAAGTGTAAATCTTGAAGAGTACGACGAGTGGCGAAATGATGAAAATTTTATTCCTGACTTAATTCGTATGCTAGACAATGTTATCTCTTACTTTGTAGAGAATGCACCGCCAGAACTGGCTAGAGCGGTTTATAGTGCAAGAAACGAAAGAAGTCTTGGATTAGGTGCAATGGGTTTTCATGCTTATTTACAAAGAAATAATATACCGTTTGAAAGTGCAATGGCAAAAGGTGCAAACATGAAGATGTTTCAGCACATAAAATCGGAGGCATTAAATGCTACAAAAACTTTGGCAATGGAGCGTGGTGAAGCCCCTGATGCTGCTGGGTATGGGGTTAGAAATGTTCATTTATTGGCTGTGGCTCCCAATGCTAGTAGCTCTATTATTTGTGGCAATACTTCTCCTAGTATCGAGCCATACAGGGCTAATGCATTTACGCAAAAAACTAAATCGGGATCATCTCTTTTAAAGAATGAATACTTAGAACACGCCCTGCAAGAGTTAGGGGAGGACAATGAAGAAGTCTGGAAAAGTATTATTACGAACAACGGTTCTATTCAGCATCTTGATTTTTTGGATGATTGGACTAAAGATGTCTTTAAAACCGCTGTAGAAATAGATCAAAGGTGGGTAATAGAAATGGCAGCAGATAGACAAGAGCAAATATGCCAAAGTCAGTCTCTAAATATTTTCTTTCCTGCGAATGTTTCAAAACAAGAACTACATGCTATACATATGATGGCATGGAAACGAAAAGTAAAAACTCTATACTATCTACGTAGCGAAGCTATTAAAAGAGCAGAAACAGTATCAGATGAAGCGTTACGCCAGTATATATTTGATAGTATCGACGATGAAGGGTGTTTAGCTTGTGAGGGCTAAGCTATGGAAATTGTGGGCTATGTCTTTGGGCGAAAAAGCGTCCGAAGACTCCCAAGAGGCAGATTTAGTAGCAATTATAAGAACCGTAGTTGTATTAGTTAATTTTATAACTTGTTTCTTTATAATGTCAGGAGTGGTACACCACTGGTAGAGGAATTGGATGAGTTTATTAGTAGAAAGAGAATATTATAAGCCTTTTAACTATCCCTGGGCTTTTGAACATTACAAGACTCAACAGCATATGCATTGGCTTCCCGATGAAGTTAATCTTGCTGATGATTTGCGTGATTATAGGGATAGACTAACACCTGAGAATAAAAAACTTATAAGTCAAATCTTTAGGTTTTTTACTCAAGCAGATGTAGATGTTTGTTGTGGGTATGCAAAGCATTACTTACCTACTTTCAAACAACCTGAAGTACGCATGATGCTTTCAGCTTTTGCAGCAATGGAGGCTGTGCATCAGGAAGCATATTCTTTGCTTTTGGAAACGCTAGGTTTTGGTGATGAAGAATATCAAAAATTCTTTGAACATAAGGAAATGTTAGCAAAACATGAGCACTTGAATAATTTTGGTATGGAAAGTCCAATGGATATCGCAAAGACGATGGCTATCTATTCAGCATTTACCGAAGGGGTACAGCTATTTAGTAGTTTTGCTATCTTGCTTAACTTTCCTCGCCACAACCTTATGAAAGGTATGGGTCAAATTGTTACATGGTCTGTTCGTGATGAAACATTGCACGTTGAGGGAATGTCACAATTATTTCGTACTTTCATAAAAGAAAATCCAGATTTATGGACTGATGATCTAAAGTATGAGATCTATTGTGCAGCAGAACGCACCGTAGAACTAGAAGATGCTTTTATTGATTTGTGTTTTGAAAACGCGGAAGTACCTGATCTAACACCAGAGGAAATAAAAGAGTATATTCGTTATATTGCAGATAGAAGACTATTAGGTCTTGGAATGAAAAAAATATTTGGGAGTGAGCAAAACCCTTTACCATGGTTAGATTATATGTTAAATGGTGTTGAGCACACTAATTTCTTTGAAAATCGCGCAACGGAATATTCTCGCGCAAGCACAACAGGAAACTGGCAGGACATATTTAAATGAAATTTGAATTTAGCGTAGATGAAATCAATATTATTCTACAAGGTTTAGCGGAACTTCCCGCTAAACACAGTATGAATATTATTGCAAGAATCCAAGAGGATGCAGCAAAACAAATGCAGCCCGAAATCAATACGGAGGATAAAGACGTATGAGTCGAGTTATAAAACTCTTCATATTAGCAAGTTTAATAGGCTTTTCAGGACCGAGCCTTTCCAATGAATATCTAGAAGAGATTGTGGTAGTTGCAGAAAAACGTGACGAAAATCTAAAAGATATATCACAAGCTGTAACAGTTCTCTTGGGGGAAGAGTTACGTCAGAAAAACATAAACACTTTTGTTGATCTGAGTGCTATAGCTCCAGGGGTAACTGTTACAAAAAATGAAGGCTATAAAACAATTATATCAATTCGAGGAATTGGGAATGAAACCAATCAGAATGCAATAGCAGCTCCTTCAGTAGCTTATCATTTGGACGGGGTCTATGTAGCCTCCCCATTTGCGCTTCAGACAGACTTTATAGATGTCGAGCATATAGAAATACTGAGAGGGCCACAAGGCACGCTTTTTGGACAAAACTCTACAGGGGGTGTTATAAATGTAATTAGCCAAGCGCCAAGTGATGTATTCGGTATGAATGCAGATCTTACTGCTGGAGACTATAATCTTACAAAGTTTAGAGTTTCTTTAAATAGTCCAATATCAGAAAGTTTTTCCACACGAAACTCTGTATCAGTTACAAATAGAGATGGTTTTTCTACTAATTTACTCAACGGACAAGATTTGGACGACATGAGTTCGATTAGTGCTCGCACAGACTGGGAATACATGAAAGGTATCGCACGTTTGAGAGTATTTGGGCAATATTTTGATGCAGACAACAACGGTGCTGCAATGAAAGGCATAGATGACCAGACTCCAAATCCAAGAGAGCTAGTACAAGATACCGAAGCAAATTTTGAGTTAACATCAAAACTTGCAGCAGCTATACTTGAAATCGGACTAAGTAATTCAACCTTGAAAGCGATAGCAAGTTGGCAAAAAGACGATGTGTTGATAAAGCGAGACAATGATCGACATAACTTTGGAGATATTCATATTGGTGGTCTTTGGGCAGGTCTCCCGTATATTCGAGCAGAGTATGACCCAGAAACATCCATAGTCGAGACAAAGACTTTTGAAATCAACATACTTTCTGAAACTCCGTTATTTGGTAAACTAGATTGGACAGTTGGAGGATTTTATCTCGACCATGAGATAGAAAATCATATTCGTGAGTACAAAGATGTAAACAACGTATATGAAGTAGGTTTGGCTGATGGACAGTTTACTCCCTATGTACATAATCCTGAGTGCCCTGCATGCTTTGCAATCTACGGAGCCGAAGTAGGATTTATTTCAGATGCATTTCCTACTAGAGAGTCGTATTCAGCATATGCACAGACAACTTTGCACATAACTGACACTCTCCGTCTGATTACAGGAATTCGATATACTGATGATACAGTAGATAGTTTTGTATCCAACTTCTTTGGAATACCTGGACAGGTGTATAATCTCAATGAGAACCTGACAGAGACTACGGGAAGAGTTGCAGTAGAGTGGGATGTAAGTGATGGGACGATGACCTACCTCTCTGTGACAAAAGGGTTTAAGCCAGGGGGCAGTAACCTTACATTTGGTTTCGATAATGACAATGCTCCTGTAATGGTTTTTCCAATTTTTGAAAATGAAGAGATCATGGCATATGAGTTAGGTTTGAAAATGGCTGGCGAGTACACAAGACTCAATATAGCAATTTTTTACTATGATTATGAAAACTTACAGTTTCAAGCTACTGACCCTGATATCTACCGAGGAGGAGTGGCAAATATACCCGAAGTCGAAGTAAAAGGAGGTGAGCTAGAACTTACTCAACTTCTTACGGATTCTTTGACTTTTGACCTTAAAGTATCATTTTTAGAGTCAAATATCAAATCCTCTTACGAAGCCTTGGATAATGTAAAAGCAGAACCATACTTTTTTGGGCAAGAAGCAATAAGATATGGACTACGAGAAAACATACAAGGGAATGACTTGGCTAAAACACCAAACATGACTGCGAACGCAAGTTTGAAGTATGAAAAGTTTTTTGATTCTGGGTTATTTACAGGAATTTTAGAATATGTCCATAGAGGAGAGTTTCAGCAGAGAGTAATAAACAACCCGACTGTTGACACAGTTCCAAGTTACAATATAGTTAATTTATTGCTTAGTTATGACTTAGCTAATGAGAAATTAGGGTTTGACTTAATGGCTTATAATTTAACTGATGAAGTGGGTGTAAACTCACGTATGACTGATGTATTCGGAGTGAGTGCAACAGGCATAGAATTGATTCCTCCTAAACAAATTATGGGAAGAATTAGATATACTTTTTAATGAAAGGGGCGAAAGCCCCTTTTTTATTGAGGACAAACTTCAACTGTACCAAATCCAATAACGCTTGGATTAGCTGCATTTACACAGTTTACACCTGGAACCCAGATTTGATTATCGTCATCGTTAGTAGTATTTAAATTATTTATTATTTTTAGTAAGTAATTATCAATATTACTAAAATTACTTGAATAATCAGGGGTTGCGGGGTTTATATACTCCATGCTGCCTAATCCAAGATTCATCATATTATTTGAATTAGACCCCATCAAAGTATACAACTCTGAGGTATTTGCTTGTTCTGCTGTTATTTGTGCGAGAGAAGTATCTCGATTATATCTAGCCATTGCTTTAGTAGAATCATTAGATAACCACATTGCACCTAACGAAGATACTGGGCCAGACAGTACAGACGCCCACTTTAAGGCTGCTGACTGTTGAGCTTGAGGAACTATAGGAGTTTGATTTGTCATAGCGAGAGCCATAACCGCGGCAGTTGCTGCCTCGTTGCCTTCTCCTGCAATTCTGCTTAGAGCGTTATATCTTGCCTCTTGAACCTTTGCCTGCGCTAGAGCTGCTCTTTCCATTGCTTCGTAATACTCAGTAGTGGACGTACTCGCACAGGCTCCAAGGCTGAGGGCAATTAACCCCGTAGCCAATAGTTTTTTCATATCATATTTCCTCCTTTAGGAATTGGGCTAAGCCCTATAATGTTGGTCGAGTATCAGGAAAGTCTGAAGTACTCGGCCAGTCTCTTAATTTTACTCGATAGGCAGCTATCTCTGTTTTCTTTGGGTGATCTGTAAGAAGGGATAAAAGATCCGTTCTGTATAATTCTGAGTCTCTCCATATTCTAGCTTTCTGGTTAGTTGCTTCTGTTAGCTCTTCAGAACTAGGTGTAGGAGTTACATCTTCATGCGAGTATCCTTGACTTGTAGGGTAAGCTTCCTGTGCAAAAGCCATAGAACCAGATATAGTATTACTTACACCATCTTTTGTTATTTTAATATCTGCCATATTATGCTCCTAAACTCACTGGAAAAATAAGAACAATACCTCTTCCTCCAGCCCCTGATCGAGTAGCGCTACTATAAGCATAGGTTCCCCCACCCCCGCCACCCGCAGTTCCTTTTTGTCCAAATATAGTTCCATCAGCTACCCCTTTTGCTCCTTGAAAAGGGGCAGAAATACCACCATACCAGTGGGTGCCACCATGAAGATAGCCACGAGTTGTGGGACTACCTTCTGAATAACCACCCGAGTACCTATTTCTATACTCATTACCATACATCAATGGTGAATTTCCCGCTGTTTCGTCTAGCTGTTCCGTGGTAAAAATACCAGTAAAAGGTTCTACAGTTGTCCATGCTCCATATGCCCATGTACCAGAAGTTCCTCCGTGCCCCTTCTGATAATCAAATTGTCCACTAATATCTCCCGTTTCCATTCCCATTGTAGCTCCTGGAGCTGAATAACCATAAACAGCAATTGTGTTTTCTGCATCATTTCCATTTTGCCAGAGACCAACAGCCCCACCACCTGCACAGCCATAATTTGTTGTGCCTGAATTAAAACCTCCTCCTTTACCTCCAGTAAAGTTACCAAGAGTTCCTCCAGTTGCAGTTCCTCCTGCAGCTCCTGTTGTTGCTCCTGGAGCTGAGGAAGTAGATGCAACACCTCCTGTTCCTCCATTCGCAGTCATTGTACTAATTCCAGAGCCTGAGAAAGAACTTGCACCTCCAGCACCCCCTGCTACTGCTGCACCGTTCGCTGATGAAGCTGCACCTGCCGCTCCAATTGTAATCGTATAAGACGTGCCAGAGCTAAGGTCTAATTTACTTACTGCACAGCCACCCGCGCCACCGCCTCCAGCATTGCCATTAGATGATTTAACTGCTCCGCCTGCTCCGCCTCCGCCTATTACATATACATAAGCGGTTAGGTCATAGGCAGGAGCCCATGTTCGAGATGTCTGAAAACTTATAACGGGTAGCTGGCCACCTCCACCTCCACCACTTGCTGCTGCTCCTAATACTGGCATAATTAAATCTCGAACCAGCCGATAGTATCATCGACATAGACTAGCTGGGCAGAGGCACCTTGTGCTAAGGTACCGTCCTCTGCAGCTGAATTTATTTTTTGACTTCCGTTTCTTCCCACTGTCACAGCTCCTGCTCCTGCATTACATATGATTACTGTAGCTCCTGCTGAACCTGCGGGAAGTGTGATAGTAAAAGCGCTTCCACTATTTGCTATAAGCTGATCCTTGTCTACTGCAGTATACGTTCCTGTTTTTATTGTCCAGTCTGTATATGCTCGCCCACTGTCAGCAGTTATTGATGCAAAAGATAGTGTACCTGAACCATTTGTTTTTAAAAACTGCCCGTTTGAGCCATCAGATACATTTAAACGTGCAATATCTACTGCATTATCTGCTATTGTTGCTGCCGTAACTTTATCATCAGCAATTGCATAACCCGTACTAGCTAAATCTGCGAGTCTACGTCCTTTTGAGTATGCCATCTATCTCTCCTACGAAGGCTTGACGGGCCAGTCGTTATCACCAGAACCTTGAGGATCTGGGGATTTTAAGTAAGGCCAATTGCTGTGCTTTGTTATATCTCGAAGTGCTTGACGATAAGTTTTCCACGCATCTGACATAGTTACATCACTATTTGCCATCCAATCTGTCTCTGCTAAACGACTATCTCGTTCAGCTCTTGTTGCTTCTGCGGCTGCGTTGTCTTTTGCAGTTTGTGCCGCTGCTTTTTGACTGTCATCGAGTGCTTCTATCTTATGTAGGTATACAACTCCATCTTCTATATAAGGATCTACACTAGTGCTTTTTTCAGTGAGTCCGTTATAACTTCGAAACACCGTAACAGGCAGAGCAGAATTTTGTGTCATCCAGTCTGCTGGAGGACCTGAAGCAGGAAAAGAAGTGTTTGAAAAGAGAACTCTATGGTCTCCTATCTTCTCTACTGCGTTGTCTTTAATTATTGCTATTTGCATTTTTTATCTCCTAAATGTTTGAGAATACTTCTGTAGGTACATCAAAGTTAGAAGTATATCGGGCTTTGAGAGTGACGCGATAACTGTCTATATAACCATTTAATAGGTAAGCGGTTGAATAATACCCTCCTATTGTAAGAACAGGATTTGCCAGATAACTGTTTGTCCAAGCTATATCACTTCCTATTTGACTGCCACCAATGAAAATTTTAATAACCCCTGATGTCCGTACATACGCAAAGTGAATCCATGTGGTAGCACTAGGGGTGGCTTCGGAGTTGCCTTGTGTGCCGGTGCCTCCGCTTGCCTGAGTACCATAGTACGAGTGCCACTTTCCCTGATGAGGAGAATTTGCGTAAGTTCCTAATGCTGGGCCTTTGTTATGGCTGTTATTTAAAGATTGACTATCATAAACAAATAATCCCTGACCATCTGTAGGGGTTGAGTTAAAGTAAACGAAACCTTCTATAGTAAAATCACCTTTATATAAATAAGGGACATTGTTTACAAGAAGATAATCGCCATTTTCATCAAACTTTGCGCTTGCTGTACCGAATTTCTTTATAGAGGTATTTAACTGTGTATTGCCTATGGTTTCTATATTTGTGCTACCTGTTTGGTCAAACATAGCAGCATTCGTGCCATTTAGTAAAAGTCTTGTATAGCTGCCTTTTGTAAGAGGTGCTGTCGGTACAGTAAGAGTCTCTGCATTTGAGTAAGGGTTATAGTTAGTTCCTGTCGTAACTCTTACATCAGACATATAACCACCATAGTAAAAGTAACTCGCATAAGCAGGGCTATTACCAATTCTTACTCCTGTCGCACTAGAACTAAAATTTGGATTAGTAGTGGCTTCATAGATTCT
>Ga0066845_10000049_pt1 | contig 30544 bp, 22 predicted proteins | sample ETNtaG_31_FD_65488 | JGI IMG/M metagenome (GOLD analysis project Ga0066845, IMG submission 65488) | Marine microbial and viral communities from oxygen minimum zone, Eastern Pacific Ocean - ETNP201310SV78 | ecosystem: Environmental > Aquatic > Marine > Oceanic | place: Pacific Ocean: Eastern...
CTTTATTGATAACCGTTTGATATATTTTTCCAGTTGTGACATTATTTGCTTGTGATGTATTTTGATTTAAAAATCTTTCATAATGACCCAAATCTAAGTCAGTTTCGGCACCATCATCAGTGACAAAGCACTCCCCATGTTCGTATGGGTTCATTGTTCCAGGGTCAACATTAATATATGGATCAAGTTTTTGTATTGTAACTTGAAATCCTCTTGATTTCAAAAGTCTTGCAAGAGAAGCCGATATAATTCCCTTTCCTAATGATGAGGTAACTCCACCTGTTACAAAAATATATTTAGTTGATTTTTTTTTCAATTCTTAATTACCATGTGTTTGCAAAATTAATATTTCAAACTAATAATCCTATTTCTATTCATAAAATAATTTGTTAGAACAAAAAGTTTAGACCTACACTTGGCATAAACGGTAATTGATTAATTCTTTCATTTTTTATTCTGTTAAAATAAAAAATATTTTCTCGATTATAAATGTTTGTAATTGATGCAGAAATTTCTAATGAAGATTTTTCATTAAATTTTATATTTTTTGAAGTAGATAAATCAAGCCTATGGTAATATGGTAATCTACCTTCATTTAAATTACTATAAATTATACCCAAATTCCCGTTTTCAGAATTATAATCAGTATTAATACCATCAGAAAATGAAATTTGTTCATAAAAACCTTGTGTTTGTGTAAAAGGAAATCCTGATCCTAAATTCCAGCGTAAGTCGGTTTTCCAGGTTTTATTTTTACCATATTTATATGAAGCTACAAAATTAATATTGTGTCGTCTATCAAAGTTTGGATTGTATATAAGGTTATTATATTTTCTATTGATATATCCATAAGAGTATACAGTCCATAAATAAATATTATTCTTTTTATATTTTAGTAATAAATCAACACCCTTTGCAATACCACTTTCAGTTATAAACTCAGGATCATCTTCATCAATTCTATTTCTATTGATATTTGATAGCTGGCTAAAATCTTTTATATATCCTTCTATTTGTAAATCTATATCTTCATTAAGATCAAATTCAATTCCAAGAATTAAATGTTGAGATTTTTGAAATTTCTGCATCAAATCTGATCCATCATTATTTTTTATATTTTCTGGAGATGATATTATTCCATTAAATAGAGAAACAACATCTCTATCAGATGAAGTACTTAATATATTTTGTGAATAATTTCCTGCAGCTAATTTTAATCTAAACTTTTCACTTGCTATGTATTTAACACCAATTCTAGGTTCTAAAGATGTTCCAAGTTTTCCATAATATTGTAATCTTAAACCAGGTTCAATAATCCATCTAATACTTTTAAATTGATAATTGAAATAAGAAGAAAACTCTGTTGTATTTTCATCTTGATCAACTCTTTGATTTATTGAGTTGTATGTTGTAAAGTCAGTTGAAAAACCATGAATATCAAAACCATATTTTAACTTTCCTTTTTTTGGAAAAGAAGTGAAATCTAATCCCATGTCAAAGCCACTAATACTGCTAGACCTTAATGGATAAGCTATTTCATTTAATTCAATTAAATAATTTGAATATGCAATGTTCCCTTCAATTAAAATTGGAGAGCCGTTTGGTAATAGAGTAAACTGAGATCCAATTCCTGTTGATGTCCAGTCTAGTTTGGAAACATTTTCATAATTAACTTTGTCTTGAAAATTAAAACCAAAAATACTTAATTTACTACCATTACTGCCTTGGAATGATATTTTAGAATATAAGTCGGTGAATGAATAAGGAAGACCTTTATCGTCAAAAAATAATATTGGTTCTTTATACAAAATTTCTGATGTTTCGTCTAAGTATGATGTTTTTGCAGATAAAATAAAAGAAGATCTTTTATTTTTAGAAATAGGTCCTTTAACTAATAGTTTGGATCCAAATGTATTAGAAGATAATTTTCCTGATAATTTTTTTCCGCCATCCACAGTTTTGATATCCATAATAGATGAAATTCTTCCTCCATATTCAGCGCCAAATCCCCCTGTGTAAACATCAGTTGTTCTAATTATATCACTATCAAAAACAGAAAACAACCCAATTGAGTGAAAAGGACTATATATGGTCATACCATCTAAAAGAACTTTATTTTGGATTGGGGATCCACCACGAATATATAACTGACCACCTTGATCACCTGTAAAAACAACTCCGGGGATTATTTGCATATACTGTGCTAAGTCAGGTTCGCCTCCTATAGATGGAATAATTTTCAAGTCTTGGCTCGTAATTTTTATTGAAGCAGCTTTCACTTCCGTTTTCATTTCAAGTCTTTCACCTGATATTTTTACTTCATTTAGTTTTACACTTGATTTAGCAATCTCAATGTTTTTTGTTTTGACCTCTCCAGTTTTAATAAATATATTATATTCAGTTGTGTCGTAACCAATATATGTAACAATTAACTTATAATTTCCGGATTCTAATGATGTTAAATTATATAAACCATTTACATCTGTAGCTGCACCTTTTAATATATCTTTATTATCAATTCCTTTTAAAATAACATTGGCAAACATAATAGGTTCACTTGTATTTTTTTCATAAACAAATCCTCTTAAGATAGTTCTTGATGTGTTGTTTTGAGCATGTAAAAAACTATTACAAAAAAAATATAAAATGGAAATAAAAATTATTCTATACATTATTGTAATATTATTTTTAGCATAAGTTCTTTTATTAGATCTTTATTTTTAACTTTATTATTGACTCCTTTTGATTTAAGGTCGTAATTTTTTAAAAGTTCAAATATATGAAAGAGTTGTTTGTTTGAATAATTTAATGCGGCCTTTTGGTATTGTTTAAGAAAAAAAGGGTGTATTTTTAATATAGTTGACATGTTTTCTTTGTTTTTTAAAGATTTAATTAGTAAAATTTTTTGAAAAAAATAAAACAAACTACTAACAATAGCAACAATATTATATTTTTTTTCATTTGAAGTAAAGTGACTAATTATAAGACTAATTTTTTTATAATTTCTTTCACCAAACGCATTTTGTAATTCAAATAAATTATAATCATTATTAATTCCAATATGTTTTTCTATAGAATTTGGTGTTATGTGATTTTCTTTAGTTATTATCAGAATTTTTTCTATTTCATTTTTAATTTTTGATAAATTGCTTCCAAGATATTCCGATAATAAAATAGTTGCTTTCGTATCAATGGTAATCTTTTTTTTATCTAAATAAGTTTTAATCCAGTTAGGTATTTGGTTATCATATAGCTTTTTACTTTCAAAAACAAAACCTTTTTCATATAATTTTTTTCCAAACTTTTTTCTTTTATCAATAGTTTTGTTCATATAGCTAATTACTAATACAGAACTAGTTTGGGGATTATTTATGTAGTGTTCAAGTTGATCAATGTTTTTTAGATTTTGTCCTTCTTTAACAATAATCAATCTATTTTTTGCTCCAATTGGAAACTGTTTTGATTCTGATATAATTTGATCAACATCAGTATCTTTTCCATAAAGTATAACTTGATTAAAAATCTTTTCATCTTCGTTAAGCACACTTTCTATGAAATTATCAATTAATTCATCTATAAAATATTTTTCATCACCAGTTAAGAAATAAATAGGTAAAAACTCTCTTTTCTTGATAGATAAAACTATATCTTTATATTTCATAATTTTTTGATGGAATTACCAAAATTAAATTTACCTTTAATAAAGCCCAAAATTAAGAGACTTGCAGATAGAATCCAAATTTTTGACTGTGTAAGAAAAAAATATATTTTATTAACGCATGAAGAATGGGTTAGACAAAGTTTTATAAATTACTTAAACAGAATTAAAAATTATCCTCTAGCTTTAATGAAAATAGAACATAGTATTAATTATAATAATTTAAAACATCGTGCTGATATAGTTGTATACAACAATAATTTGTCAATCAATATTATTATTGAATGTAAGTCACCAAAAATTAAAATAACACAAGAAACTTTTAATCAAATCTCAAGATATAACTTTGACTTAAAAGCAAATTTCTTAGTTGTGACTAATGGCATCCAACATTTTTGTTGCAAAGTAGATTACCAGAAAAGAAAAATCAATTTCTTAAAAGAAATACCAAATTATAGTATTAAAAATAATTATGAACAAAGTTGATTTTTAGGAGGAGCAAATTTTGTTAAATTAATTCCTTGAACAGCCTCTTCATATTCTTCTATTGTTGGTGTCCTTCCTAAAATAGCTGATAAAACAACCACTGGAGTTGATGCAAGTAATGATTCTCCTTTTTTTCTATCAGAATCAGCTACAACACGGCCCTTAAATAATCGAGTTGATGTAGCCATTACAGTATCTCCTTTTTCTGCTTTTTCTTGATTACCCATACATAAATTACATCCTGGTCTTTCTAAATACATCATATTTTTATATTCAGTTCGTGCTTCGTTTTTTGGTTTTTCATCATTAAACTCAAATCCAGAATATCTTTGTAGTATTTCCCAATCTCCTTCATGTTTTAATTCATCAATTATATTGTAAGTTGGAGCTGTAACAACTAGTGGAGCATTAAACTTGATTTTTTTATTAGATTTTTCAATATTTTTAAGCATTTGAGATAATATCTTTAGATCTCCTTTGTGTACCATGCATGAGCCAACAAAACCTAAATCTACTTTCTTTTGTCCATTGTAAAAAGATAAAGGTCTTATTGTATCATGTGTATATCTTTTTGAAACATCTTCATTATTTACATCTGGATCGGCTATCATAGGTTGAGATATAATATCTAAATCTACTTCAAACTCAGCATAATATTTTGCATTTATATCAGGGCTTAATGCGGGAATTTCACCTGATTTGATTTGATTTATTCGTTTATTTGCTTTTTGAATTAAATAATGTAAAACTTTTTTGTCATTATCCATTCCTTTTTCAATCATTACGCCTATCCTTTCTTTTGCGATTTCCAAAGATTTTATTAAAGTATCATCTTCTGAAATACATATAGATGCTTTTGCCTTCATTTCTGCTGTCCAGTCTGTAAATGTAAATGCTTGATCTGCCGGTAATGTACCAATATGAACCTCGATAATTCTTCCTTGAAAAATATTTTCACCTTCATAGTGTTTTAACATTTGTGATTGAGTTGCATGAACTACGTCTCTAAAATCTGTGTGTTCTCTCATTTCACCTTTGAATGTAACTTTGACAGATTCTGGGATGGGCATAGAAACTTCTCCTGTTGCTAGAGCCAGAGCTACTGTTCCAGAATCAGCACCAAATGCTACTCCCTTTGACATTCTGGTATGTGAATCACCTCCAATAATTATTGACCAATCATCAACTGTAATATCATTTAAAACTTTATGAATAACATCTGTCATAGCCTGATATTTTTCATCTGGATCACGAGCTGTAATTAGACCAAAATCACTCATAAAATTCATTAACTTAGGTATGTTTTTTTGAGCTTTTAAATCCCAGACTGAAGCTGTATGACAACCAGATTGATACGCGCCATCAACAATTGGAGAAATACTTGTTGCTGCCATGGATTCTAGTTCTTGACATGTCATGAGTCCAGTGGTATCTTGAGATCCAACTATGTTGACCTTTACCCTTATATCAGATCCAGCATTAAGATTTTTTTCATTTTTACTTACAGAATTTTTATTAAATATTTTTTCTACAGCAGTAAGACCTATATTTTCATGTGATATTTCTTTAGATGTAGCAAATATTGAAGGTGCTTTTAAATTAAGTGTTTTTGCTGCAAACGATTGTAATTTTTTACCAAAAACAACTGCATATGATCCGCCAGCTCTCATGAATTCCATTTTTTGAGGAGTAAAGGAATTGGTTAGATCACATACTTCTTCTTTGTCTTTGTAAAGTTTTTTTTCTTTTGTATTTATCGTTAAAACAGTACCTGTGTTAACAGAATATATGTTTTGAAGTATAGGCTCGTTATTATCATCTAAAATTATATTTCCAGAATTATCTTTCTTTTTAATCCAATTTTTTAAATCTATTCCAATTCCTCCTGTTACATCAACTGTTGTTAAAAAGATAGGTGAAATACCGTTTGAACCAGCAACTATAGGAGCAATATTAACGAAAGGGATGTACTTACTTGCTTGTTTTCCAATCCATAATGCAACATTGTTAACTCCAGACATCCTAGAAGAACCAACTCCCATTGTTCCTTTTTCTGCTATTAGCATAATTCGTTTATCAGGGTGATTTTTTTGTAGTTCTATTAATTCTTTTTGTTTTTCTTTGTTATGTTCAAACATACTTTTTCCATGAAGCTCTCTATCTGATCTTGAGTGAGCATCACTACCTGGAGAAAGTAAATCTGTAGAAATATCACCTGTGCTAGCTACGTAAGTAACAACATCAATTTCATCTTCAATTTCAGGTAGTTTTGTAAAAAATTCAGCATTTAAGTAACTTGTAATTATATCTTTTGCGATTAAATTACCATTCTCGTATTCAAGTTTTAATCTGTTAGTATCATTTTCATATAAAAAAACTTGTGTTTTTAAAACATCTGCAGATTTTTGAGCGATTTTATTATCATTTCCAAACGCAAGATCCAATAACACTTTAATTGATGGTCCACCTTTCATGTGAGATAGTAATTCAAAGGCAAAATCAATTGAAATTTCTTTGATTTCCTCTTCTTTTAAAATAATTTTTTTTAAAAACTTAGATTTTGTATTAGCAGCTGAAGTTGTTCCTGGTAAAACATTATAAGTAAAAAAATTCAAACTATCTTTTCGATGTGGATTTTTAGAATCTTTTATATTATTTATTATATTTTTTAATAACGGTGAGTCTTCAATAGGTTTTGGATGTAAACCTAATTTCTGTCTTTCTTTTATTTCATTTAAATAATCTAAGTATAAATTCATAACGATTATAAATATAAAATTTTTTAAGTAATAGCTAGTAAACTTACCTCATAAAAGATATTCAAATAATAAAAAATTAATTAAAATAATTTTTATTCAGCTATTACTTTAAATGGCAAAGTAATACTTACGTTTCTATGCAATCTGATGTCGGCAGTATAATCACCAACTTCTTTGATAGATGTTAGTTTGATAAATTTTGAATCTACATTGTGTCCCAAAGATGACAAAACATCCGTTAATTGAGATACTTTAACTGATCCAAATAACTTAACTTTATCCTCAGCAACTTTAACTTTTATAATGACTTCAGATTTTTTAATTGCCTCTGCAAGCTTATTTGCTGTTTCAACTTCAGCATCTTCTTTTTTAGCTTGTTGTCGTAAATTTTCTTCAAGTACTTTTCTAGCTGATTCAGTAGCAAGTATTGCAAATCCTTTAGGAATTAAAAAGTTTCTTGCATATCCATCTTTAACAGAGACAATTTCATTTTTGAAACCTAGTTTTTCTACATCCTTTTTTAAAATAATTTTCATAATTATTTATTTTAAATTATCACCAATATAAGGCAGTAAAGCAATTTGTCTAGCTCTTTTTACTGCTACAGCTAATTTTCTTTGAAACTTTAACGAATTACCAGTAATTCTTCTTGGAAGAATTTTACCTTGCTCGTTTAAAAATCTCATCAAAAAGTTTGGATCTTTATAGTCTATATGTTTAATCCCCATTTTTTTAAATCTACAGTATTTATTTTTTTGTTGTAGTTCTACATCTACTGGAGATAAATATGTTATATCATTTTTAGCCATATTATTTGGAATCTTTGTTATTATTTAACTTTGTTCGTCGTGTCGCTGCGTATTCTAAAGCATATTTATCAAGTTTTATCGTTTGCCATCTAAGTATACGCTCATCTCTCTTTAATTCTATTTCAAATTCATTGATTGTTTTTCCATTCCCTTGGAACTCTAGTAAATAATAAAACCCTGTTTTTTTGTTTTGAATAGGGTATTTAAGTTTTTTTAGGCCCCAATTTTCTTGAAAATTTATTGAACTTTTCTCTTTTTCAAGAAAATCAGTAATCTTTTTTACTGTTTCCTCTATCTGTTTTTCAGATAGAACGGGATTCATAATGAAAACAGTTTCATAGGTATTCATATATTTTTTTTTTAATTTTGGGTCGCAAACTTAATAAAAACATTCGAAAAGACCTTATTTATTTCTTGTTTTATTTTTATAAATAATATATTAAATTTATTTAAGAAATGTTAGATTTGCTTCTTCTAAATTAAAAATATAATTAATGTCTGAATTTGTAGTGTCAGCTAGAAAATATAGACCAAATAAGCTAGAAAATGTTATTGGTCAGTCTATTATTACTTCAACATTGCAAAATGCCATTAATAACAATCAAATAGCTCAATCATTTTTGTTTTGTGGTCCAAGAGGTGTTGGAAAAACATCATGTGCAAGAATTTTTGCCAAAGAGATAAATAACTTCACTGAAAGTAAAATCAAAGATTTTTCTTTTAATATATTTGAACTAGATGCTGCTTCGAACAATTCTGTTGAGGATATTAGAAACCTAACTGAACAAGTAAGAATACCACCACAATCAGGAAAGTATAAGGTGTATATAATTGATGAAGCACATATGCTTTCAACTCAAGCGTTTAATGCATTTTTAAAAACATTAGAAGAGCCACCACCACATGCCAAGTTTATTTTAGCAACAACTGAAAAAAATAAAATAATTCCAACTATTTTATCTAGATGTCAAATTTTTGATTTCAAAAGAATTAGTATTAATGACATATCTAATCATTTAGAATATATTGCAAAACAAGAAAATATAATTTTTGAAAAAGAGGCTCTTGATTTAATTGCAAACAAATCTGATGGATCATTAAGAGATGCACTTTCTTTATTTGATATGTTAATAAGTTATTCTCAAAATAAAATTACATATAATTCGGTAGTTAAGCATTTAAATTTACTTGATTATGAGTATTATTTTAAGATTACTGATAATATAGAAATCAATGATCTTTCAAATAATTTGTTAATACTAAATGAAATACTTGAAAATGGATTTGATGGAGAATATTTTTTACAAGGTCTTTCTAGTCATTTTAGAGATTTATTAGTATCTAAAAATAATGATACAATTTTTTTAATTGAAAAAGGATCAGAAACTAAGAAGAAATATAAGGAAAAATCTGCTAGCTTTTCTGCGGAATCTTTGATAAAAGCTCTTGATATATGTAACGAAGGTGAAACTAAATATAATTTAGTTCAAAATAAAAGATTATTAATTGAATTCGTTTTATTGAAAATTCACTCTACAAATGACGTAGAAAAAAAAAATGATTTTTTAGAAAAACATACTACTAAATTTAAAAAAACAGTCGATCAAAAACAATCTATAGTTATTCAATCTATCAGTACAAATCAAAAGGATAATGATAGTAATGAAAGAGCTGCTTTAAATCAAAACGAAAAAAAAATTGATACTGAAAAGTTAACAGAACAAAAAACGTATCTCAACAAATTAGAAGAAACAAGTTTAAATTTAAAAACTGCTTCAAATAATGAAAGCGTTAAAATAGAAAAATTACAATCAAAAACATTTTCAATTTCCGAGCAAATGGGCAAATTAAATAAAGAAGAAGATATTGAAATAAATGTTACAAAAAACAACACTAATTCTCATTTTGATGATGTAGATTTGCAAAAATGTTGGACAACTATAATAGATGATTATAAATCAAAACAAAAAAACAATATTGCTATAATTTTATCTTCTAATAATCCAATAATTAAAAATGACAATGAGGTAAATATTTTTGTAAATAATTTGTCTCAAATTGAGTTGATTGAAGATGAGAAGTATACAATTCTAAATTATTTGAAAGAAAAACTTAGAAACACAAATATAAATTTAAATATTGAGATGATTAAAGAAGAACAAAAAGAAAAAATACCATACACAAATACTGACAAGTTTAACAAAATGATAGAATCTAATCCTTTATTAAATGAATTAAGATTAAATTTAGGTTTAGATCCTGATTACTAACAAATTAAAATATGAATTTAAAACAAATAATTACATTTTTACTGGCGATCTCGGCAGTTATCTACTTTACAATTAATGCAAGAAAACAAATGGAGAAAATTGAAAATAAATATGAAACCGTGGATAATGATCCGCTTAAGGCTCGAGTATATACTCTTGAAAATGGTTTAAAAGTATATTTAACATCATATAAAGATGCACCAAGAATACAAACTAATATTGCTGTCAGAGCTGGTAGTAAAAATGACCCAAGTGATGCTACGGGTTTAGCTCATTATCTTGAACATATGCTTTTTAAAGGAACTGATGTTTATGGTACTTTAAATTATGAAAATGAAAAAAAATTATTAGATAAAATAGAGTTGCTTTATGAGGAATATCGATCTGTAGATATGAGTGATAAAAATAGTAGAAACGAAATTTGGGACAAGATTGATTCTATATCTGGTGAAGCAGCTAAATATGCTATTGCTAACGAATATGATAAAATGGTAACAGGTCTGGGAGCCAAAGGTACAAATGCATATACTTCTAATGAAAAAACTGTGTATATAAATGATATACCATCAAATCAAATTGAGAAATGGTTAAAGTTAGAGGCTGAAAGATTTCGTAATCCTGTTTTTCGTCTTTTTCATACAGAATTAGAAGCTGTATATGAAGAAAAAAATATAAGTTTAGGAAATGACGGAAATAAAATGTTTCATGCGCTTATGGATGGTTTGTTTCCTGTTCACCAGTATGGACAACAAACAACTATTGGTACAGTTGAACACTTAAAAAATCCCTCTCTTACTAAAATAAGAAAATATTTTGATAAATATTATGTTCCAAATAATATGGCAATTTGTCTTTCTGGAGATTTTGATTTTGATGAAACAATTAAACTGATTGACAAATATTGGGGTGGTTTTGAAAGAAAAGAACCTCCGGCTTTTGAGGTGATTAAAGAACAGTCTATTAGTTCTCCAGTTGTAAAAGATGTTTACGGACCAGAGGCAGAGAGATTATACTTAGGATTTAGACTTAACGGTGCTCAAAGTGAGGATTCAAAACTATTGTCAATGGTGGATATGATTCTTTCAAATACAACTGCTGGATTAATTGATTTAAATTTAAATCAGACTCAAAAGATTATTGGAGGAGGTTGTTTCCCATATATTTTATCAGATTATTCTATTCATGGATTTTATGGATCACCAAAACAGGGTCAGACTCTTGAAGAAGTCAAAGATCTTTTATTAACTCAAATAGATGAAATTAAGTCTGGTAACTTTTCAGACTGGTTGTTAGATGCTATTGTTTCTGATTTTAAATTAAATCAAATTAAGAAATATGAAACTAATAGAGGTAGAGCAGATGAATTTGTTGAAGCATTTATTTTAGATATTCCTTGGGAAAAATATCAAAATCAAATTAAAGAATTAGAAAATATTACAAAACAACAAATTATAGATTTTGTAAATAAAAATTATTCTGATAATTATGTGATTGTTTATAAAAGAAATGGAGAAGATAAATCTTCATTACAGGTTTCAAAGCCTAAAATCACTCCAGTAACTGTTAACAGAGAAGATCAGTCAGAATTTTTAGTTAATTTACTTTCAGAACAATCTAAAGAAATACAACCCGTTTTTCTAGACTTTGAGAACGACTTAAGTAATTCAAAAATTGGTGATGTTAATTTTACTTACAAGAAAAATAATGAAAATCAAAGATTTCAGCTTAAATATATTTTTGACATGGGAACTGATAATGATCGTAAGATTGGTTTAGCTGTTGATTATTTAAAGTATTTAGGAACTAAAGAACTTTCACCTGCTCAAAAACAACAAGAATTTTACAAATTAGGTTGTACTTTTACTGTATTATCTTCTAATGATAAGGTTGAAGTAACCTTAAGTGGTTTAGCTGATAATTTTGAACCTTCGGTTAAATTGTTTGAAGATATTTTAGCAAACGCTGTTCCTAACGATGAAGCTCTTATTGAGTTGAAGAAAAATGTTTTAAAAAATCGTTCTGATTCGAAATTAAATAAGCAAATTATTCTTTGGAGAGCATTAAGTAACTTCGCAAAATACGGTCCAAAATCTTCATTTACAAATATTATTACTAAAAGTGAGCTAGAGAGTATTTCATCTGAAGAGCTTGTTGGATTAATACATGATTTACTTAGTTATAAACATAGAATCAGTTATTATGGCCCAGATAATTTAAATGATATTAATAAGAAGTTAGATATCTTACACGCTAGTAAATCAAACTTAAAATCATACCCTGATAAAACCAAATTTTCTGAAAACTTAATGGATAAACCTATTGTATATATAGTTGATTATGATATGCCCCAAGCCGAGATTTTAGTTTTATCTAAAGGCGAAAAATTAAATATCAATAAATACCCAATAATCAAGCTGCATAATGAATATTTTGGTGGTGGAATGAGTTCTATAGTTTTTCAAGAAATGAGAGAATCTAAAGCATTAGCATATTCTGTTTACAGTGCTTACAGAACACCAAGTAAGCTTGAAGATAGACATTATGCAATGTCATATATTGGTACTCAAGTAGATAAATTATCCGAAGCAATGAAAGGAATGAATGAATTATTGGATATAATGCCTAAATCTGAAGCAAATTTATCAAATGCCAAACAGTCAATAATTAAGAAAATTAGAACTGAAAGATTAACAAAATCAAATATACTGGATGAGTATGAAAAAGCAAATAAAATGGGTTTGAATCATGATATTAGAAATGATGTTTATACTCAGGTAGAGAGCTTTGATATGGATGATTTATTAACTTTTCATAATTCTCACATGAACAATAATGCTAGAGTTGTAATGATTCTTGGATCTAAAGATAAATTAGATTTAAATGTTTTGGCAAAATATGGGCAGATTCAGGAGTTGACATTAGAAGATATTTTTGGTTATTAATTAATCATCTAATATGAAAGAAAATAATTTAAAAATTACATATACTATTACAGATGAAGCTCCAATGTTAGCTACATATTCTTTGTTTCCAATTTTAAAGTCATATATTGCTAAAGCTGACATTTTACTTGAGAAAAAAAATATTTCACTCTCTTCAAGAGTATTATCAGCTTTTCCAGATTATTTAAAAGATAGTCAACGAGTAAATGATGATTTGTCAGATCTAGGAAATATGGTGAAAGATAAAGATGCAAATATTATTAAATTACCAAATATTTCAGCCTCTATGCCTCAGTTGTTAGCATCTATTGAAGAACTTCAAAATAAGGGATTTCTTATTCCAAATTATCCTGAAAATCCAAAAACCGATGAAGAAATTGATATTCAAAAAAGATATAATAAAGTTAAGGGTTCAGCTGTTAATCCTGTTTTAAGAGAAGGTAATTCTGATAGAAGAGCTCCTAGATCTATTAAAAATTATGTAAAAACAAATCCACATAAAATGGGTTTATGGAATGTTAATTCTAAAACTCATGTTACATCAATGAAATCTGGTGATTTTCATCATAATGAAAAATCATTTTGTACAAGTAAGTCTACTCAAGTGTCAATAGAACTGTTTTTAAAAAGTGGTGATGTTATTGTTTTGAAGGATAATATTTCACTGCTTGAAGGGGAAATTATTGACGCCTCATTTATGTCTAAAAACAAACTAAAGAAGTTTATTAAATCGGAAATACAGAACTGTAAAGATTTAAACTTACTACTTTCATTACATATGAAGGCGACAATGATGAAGATTTCTGATCCTATTATTTTTGGATATGTAATTGAGATTTATTTTGCTGATTTGTTTAAAAAATATCATAACGTATTTAGTGATATAGGTGTTGATGTTAGAAATGGTTTTGGAGATATTTTAGATAAAATAAATAATTTATCTAATAATCAAAAATCAGAAATATTATCTGATATAGAAAAAATATTAGAAAACAATGCCAGTCTTGCAATGGTAGATTCCGACAAAGGAATTACTAATTTACATGTTCCATCAGATGTAATAATTGATGCATCCATGCCTGCAATGATTCGAAATTCTGGAAAAATGTGGAATAAAGAAGGTGAAGTTCAAGATACAAAAGCAATCATTCCAGATAGTTCATACTCTTGTATTTATAGTGCAACTATTGATTTTTGTAAAAAGCATGGAGCTTTTGATCCAACAACTATGGGTACCGTTCCTAATGTTGGTTTAATGGCACAAAAAGCTGAAGAATATGGTTCTCATGATAAAACATTTGAAATTAGTGAATCAGGTACAATAAAAGTTTTAGATGATACAAGAAACGTTTTAATTGAACATGAAGTTGAGGAAGGAGATATTTGGAGGATGTGTCAAACAAAAGATGATCCAATCAAGGATTGGGTTAAACTTGCTGTAAGTAGAGCGCAAATTACAAGTTGGCCAGCAGTTTTTTGGCTAAATGAAAATAGAGCACACGATGCTCAATTAATTAAAAAAGTACATAAGTTTTTAAACGAACATAATACTGATAGTTTAGATATTAAGATTTTAGATCCTTACAATGCAACAATTTTTACATTGGAAAGATTAAAAAAAGGTCAAAATACCATATCCGTTACAGGTAATGTGCTTAGAGATTATTTAACAGATCTTTTTCCTATTTTAGAATTAGGTACATCTGCAAAAATGTTATCTATAGTTCCTCTAATGAATGGAGGAGGTTTGTTTGAAACTGGGGCTGGTGGTTCTGCTCCAAAACATGTTCAACAATTTATTAAAGAGGGACATCTTAGATGGGATTCACTAGGAGAGTTTATGGCAATCTCTGCATCATTAGAACACCTTGCCCAAAATAATAATAACAAGAAAGCGTCAATATTATCTTTTACTTTAGATCTTGCCATTGAAAAATTATTAAAAGAACGAAAATCTCCAGAAAGAAAAGTGGGTGAAATAGATAATAGAGGCTCGCATTATTATTTATCAATGTATTGGGCTGAGGAATTAGCAAAACAAAAAGATGATATTACTCTTTCAAATATTTTTTCAAATTTATTTGTAAAGATGCAAGAAAAAGAGATTGATATTATTAAAGAATTAAATTCAAATCAAGGAAATTGTATTCATATAAAGGGTTATTATTTGCCTAATCATGATATTTTATCTGAAGCTATGCGACCAAGTGGTATTTTAAATGCATTGATTGATAATTTTTAGATTGATTTAATCTTATTTAAATAATAGCTTTCGTGAAATTGATATTATTGTTTTTGTTTAGTGGAATTTAAAGGCTTTAATTTTTATTATAATATTGTCACCTCATTCTCTAAAGAAATGTTATATGTAGCTTTAATTTTTTCTTTTATCATATTAGCAAAATCAAGAATTTCTTGACCACTTGCATGTCCATAATTTACTATTACTAGCGCTTGATGTTTATGAATTCCAACATCACCTATTTGAACTCCTTTTAATCCAAGATTATCAATTAACCAACCCGCAGCAACTTTAACTTTTTTTTCATCAACTTTATATCCTATTATTTTTGGAAATTTAATTTTTAGATCTTTAAAAAATTTTAATTCAATAGTTGGATTTTTAAAAAAACTACCACAATTAGCAAGTTCTTTAGGATTTGGCAACTTTTTATTTCTAATTGATATTATTGTGTCACTTATGTTCTTAGGATTACTTGATAATTTTAAATTTTTTAGTTCATCTTTAACATCACCGTATGAAGTTATATTTAAATGTTTTTTATTTAACTTAAAAACTACCTTAGTTATAATATATTTATTTTTGCATTGATTTTTAAATATAGATTCCCTGTATTTAAATTTACATTCATTATTACTAAAATTTTTAGTTTTACCACTTTTTAATTCGATAGTAAAAACTTCTTCAATTGAATCTTTTACTTCCATTCCATATGCACCTATATTTTGTATTGGGCTTGCTCCAACACTTCCAGGTATTAATGCAAGATTTTCAACTCCAGAAAAATTATTTTTAACACTCCAAAGAACAAAATCATGCCAGATTTCTCCAGCGCCAACTTCTACCCATACATGATGTTTGTTTTCTTTAGTAATATAAATTCCATTAATATTATTATGTAATACAGTATCGTAAGTATGTTTAGTAAACAAAATATTCGAACCTCCACCTAGTATAATAACTTGAGTAGTGTTTATTTTCTTTAGAATAGTTAATAATTCTTTATTTGAAGAGAATTTTGCATAAAATTTAGCATACACATCTATACCAAATGTATTGTATTTTCTTAAAGAGAAATTATTTTTAACAGTGCACATTTAAAGTGATTCAGGATCTATTTTAACAATTTTTTTATCAATACACTTAATTGTTCTTTTCTTATTTTTTCTCATTATTTCATAGTCATGAGTTGCTACAACAATTGTTGTTCCTGATAAATTAATTTCTTCTAATAGTTGAATAATTTTTATTGATTTTTCAGGGTCAAGATTTCCAGTTGGTTCGTCTGCTAATATAATTTTAGGTTTATTTAATAGTGCTCTAGCAATAGCTGCTTTTTGTTGTTCTCCACCAGATAGTTCGTAGGGCATTTTTTCTTTCATACCATTTAAATGAACAGCATTTAAAACTTCGTTAATTCTAGTATTAATTTTTATTTTTTCATTCCACCCAGTTGCTTCCAGAACAAATTTCAGATTATCATAAATATTTCTATCAGTTAATAGTTGAAAATCTTGAAAAACAATACCGATTTTTCTTCTAAGAAAAGGAATATCCTGATCTTTAATTTTTTGAATTTCAAATTCACCAACTTTAATTGATCCTGATTTAGGTTTTATTTCTGCATATAGTGATTTTAATAAAGAGCTTTTTCCACTTCCTGTATCACCAATAAGATAAATAAATTCACCGGATGATATTTTGAGATTAACATTGTCAAATATCTGATGATTATCTTGAAATATATTTAAATTTTCAATTTCTATCATTAATTTATTCTTTGAATTTAAACACTTTTCCAAACGGTATCTTTTCTAGTAAAGTTAAGATTTCATCACTATTATTTTCTAAATTATTTTTCTTTAAACCTTTTTCAGCTTGGCTTAATCTAAAATATGCAATCAAAGTCATGTTTTTATCACGAATTTGTACAAAGTCAGGTATTATTTTAGTGCCTCTAATTTTTAAAATATATAACATTTAGCAAATTAAAAAATTAAAGAACAATATTCAAAGCTTAATATGAAAATTGTTAATATATTATGTTGAAAACTCTCTTTTACACTAATTTAAAGTTCTATTATATTAAACTAATTTTAGTAATAAAAATTAAGTTTTGCATAAATCATTATTTTCATTAGTTTATATTCTTTGCTATACTTTTTTACTATCTGCGCAAAGTAATGTTGAAATTGCTGAAAACTTATTTTTAAATAAAAAATATAGTGCTGCTCAAAATATATATAGTCAGAAAATTATTTCAGGAGAATATGATGAATCAATATTATATAATCATGCAAAATGCTCAAAAGAGTTGTTTAATTCTGATGCATTATTTTTGTATAAAAAGTTTTTAGATGAATATCCTAACTCTTTTTTAGTTAACGATGTTTTTATTGATATTGCTTTAATTTATTATCGAACAAATAATTTTTCAGAATCTGTAAAGTTTTTAAATAAAATAGATCAAAATTTATTAGTATTAGATTTGCAATTTAAATTAGCTTACAGCTATTTTAAAATTGATTCTTTAATCGACGCGTCCTACTATTTTTCTAAAATAGCCTCTAGCAAAAGTAATTATAGCGATCCTTCAAGATATTATTTTGCTCATATTTTATATTCACTCGATAATTATGATAGTGCTCTCGAGAACTTTTTAAAATTAGAAAATTCTGAAAAATTTTCATCTATTATTCCGTACTACATAGCTCAGATATACTTTATTAAGAAAGATTACGAAAAAGTTATAGAATTAATTTCAAATATGACAGATAACTTAGTTCCTGCCAGATATTCTGAAATGAATAGATTGCTGGCAGAAGCTTATTTTCATATTAATGATTATACTAACGCAACTATTTATTTTGAAAATTATATAAATGCTTCCGATCCTTTAGATTATGATTATTATTTGTTAGGCTTATCATATTATAATATAAGTAATTACCAGAATGCAATTAATAATTTTATAAAAATATCTAGTTCAGCGGATACTCTTCTACAGTATTCGGCTTATTATTTGGGATTTTGTTATCTAAATTTGAATAATTTTAGTTATGCTATGCAAGCTTTTAAAAAATCATCGGATTTAAATTTTAATTGGATACTTAAGGAAGACTCTTACTTTAATTATGCCAAGCTATCATATGAACTTAATCTTCCGTTTGATAATACTTTGAAAGTATTAAATTCCTACAACAAAATATTTAATAAAAGTCTAAAATATAATAAAGAAATCTCTAATTTATTAGTAAATTTATATCAAGGAAGTAGTCAATATCTAAATGCATACAATCAGCTTAATAGCTTAGTTTCGCTGGATGATGATGAACAGATTGCAATGCAAAACATTTCATATATTTTAGGAGTTCAGTCCTATAACAAACAAAACTACAATCAAGCAATTAGTTATTTTAAAAAATCTAATAAGTTCTCAATTAATTCTGAAATTTATTTTATGAGCTGTTTTTGGTTGTCAGAATCATATTATCAAGTTAAAGATTATGAGAATGCGATTAGTACTCATAAAAAAATAGCTTATGTATCAGATAAAAAATTAAATGAGTATGTTATAAATCAAAAATATAATAATGCGTACTGTTACTTTAATACTAAACAATATAAATCAGCAATTGAATACTTTAAAATATTTGAAAATAATTCTAAAGATAGTATTTATTTAAATGACACCTATCTTAGATTAGCTGATAGCTACTTTATGAGAAGAAATTATTTTAAAGCTCATGAGTATTATCAAAAGACGATAAATTATAGTTTGTTTGATATTGATTATGCTTTATATAAAAGTTCAATTGCAGCAGGATTGCTAAATAAGAATCTAGATAAGGTCAAAAATTTAAAAAAGATTATTTCAGATTTTCCTAAGTCAATATATTTTGATGTTTCTTTATATGATTTAGCAAATTATTATAAGGATATTAATAATTATGATGTATCCTTGAAATACTATAATCAAGTTATTGAATATTCCAGTGAAAGTAATCTTTTATCAGGATCTTATTTAGGAAAAGGGATGCTGTATTTAAATAATAATGAATACAATAAAGCTTTGGATAATTTTTTTACTGTTTCTAATAAATATTCTAAAACAAAGTACTTTAAGGAAGCAATTTCAGGAATTGAACGAGCATATACTTCATTAGGAAAAATTGAGGATTATTTAGTTTTTATTGAGAGTTTACCTAATTATAGTTTGTCTAAACTTCAGCAAGATACATTAATTTATAATACTGCATTTATTAAGTTCTCTGAAAAAAATTATGAATCGGCAAATGAAATTTTTAAAAAATATTTAAATGATTTTGTTGGCGGTAATTTTTATGTTGATGCGTTATATTATTATGCTGTTTCTTCAATAGAACTTAATGATTCGTCAACTGCTACATTATACTATAATTTAATTTTAGAAAATAGTGATCAAAAGTATAGAGAACAATCTCTTGTCTATTTTGCAAGAAAATACTATAACTCAAAAAATTATGATTTATCTAATAGATACTATGTTGATTTACAAGAGGTAACATCTAGTAATTCTCTTAAAAGAGAAGTGTTAATAAGATTGATGCATGGATACGAAAATATTAATCGAAAAAAAGCTGCTAATTATGCAAATAAAGTCTTAGATTTTGATAAAAAAGATGACTGGTTATTAAGCAAAGCATATATAATTATTGCACGAAATGCCTTTGATAATGGAAATTATATTAAATCAAATAATCTTTATAAAAAAGTGTCGTTAATTTCAAGATATGATGAAGGAGCTGAATCAATGTACTATATTGCTTTTTTTGCATTTTTAAATGATAGTCTTTCTATTGCAGAAAACACTATTTTTAAACTTGCTGATGATTATCACAGTGATCATTATATTGCAAAAGGGTTTATATTGCTTTCAGATATTTATATGAAACAAGATAATGCTTTTCAAGCTAAAGCTACATTAGAAAGCGTTATCACAAATCACGATGGTTCTGATTTAATCAAATTATCTAAGAAAAAGTTGAAAAATATTCTAGATAATGAACAAAAAAACAAGACTAAAATTGAAACTATATCAACAATTAATATATCAGAAAATGACTTCGAATATTTTTTCGATTATGATACTGTTCAAGTTATAAATTTTGATTTTGAAGTTTTACCATTAGATTCTTTAAAGTTAAATAATAGTAACATTAACAATAATTTAGATGAATAAAAGTTTGACAATATTTTTCGTTTTAATAATTCATTTTTTAAATGCTCAAGATATTCCAAACATGGAAGTCAAAGTACAAGAAGGTTATATTCCTTCAGTACAAGAATCTGTAAAGTTAAATACTAATGCTATATATGTTGATACATTAAAAAAAGATAGATCACAAGATTATAGTCCTAATAATTATAAATATAATTTTTTCTACAGTTCCAGAAAGTTATTACCTGCTAAAGTAAAATCTGATAAAATTTATCAAATGTATAATAATAGTTTAGCTTTATCTGGTGGTTATAAATCTGGTCCAAACTTTAATTTTTTACATAATAGTAATAGATCAAAAGATAAATCTTATTTTATAATGATTAATCATTACTCTAGAGGTTCAAATGTTAAAACCGGAAATATTGACAATAATTTTCGTCAATCTCAATCTCAATTAGATGCCGGTTATAAAAAGGTTTTGTCAAAACAAATATTATACACTCACCTGCAATATAGTCGCAATATAGGTTCGTCTTATGGAAATTATGTTCCGATTAACTATGAAATGCTAAAAACAAGATTCAATTTTGCCAAATTTTCTGTGACTCTTGAGACAATAGAGAATAATAATTTCTCTCATAAAAGTACACTGTATATTTCTGACTTAAATGAAAATTCTGAAAATATTTATGGCTTCAATTCTTTAATATCTAAAGATCTTTTTAATTTTCCTTTCAGTTTTGACCTTAAATTAGAGAATTTTTCAAATTTTAATAGTTCTCAATCTATTGATAAAATTAAAAGCAAAAATATTTTTTTAGCCTGCATTACACCTTTAGTTAAATTTAAAAAATATAAAATAGATTTTGATTTAGGGTTTTCAATTGATTATCAATCTGACGAAGGCTTCAATATATTTCCGAATTTGATTTCAACTAGACAACTAGTTAAAAATGTTTTAAAAATAAAATTTGGTATTGAAGATAATAAATATAGAAATACATATTATAGTCTGTATCAAAAAAATCCATTTATTTATACTTTAGGAACAAATCAGCTAATTATTGAAGAAGATACTGTTGTGATGGATTTGCAAACAACTGAGATGAAAGAAATATTTTTTGAACTTAGTAATGTTCTTAGTAGTAAGGATATTTTGAATTTTGAATTTAGATATGGCATGATATCAAACTTAGCTTATTTTGATAATAATAGTTTTACAACATATAATAGGTTTAAAGTCTTATATAAAGATATTTGGCAATCTCATTTAAATTTTTCTTATAATAGAATTATAAATGAAATTATAAAATTAGAGTTTTCATCAGATTATTATAATAGAAATGATAATGAAATATCTCACATGCCAAACTTATTTTTATCGTTCTTTCCAAGAATCAATTTGAGAGAGAAAATAATTTTCTCTCCAAGTATAAAATTTATTGGACCCCAAAAAGCATTTCTTAATGAAACAAAATCATTACCATCAAGAACTTATTTCGATGCTACATTATCTTATAAATATAATAACAAGCTTAATGCAACACTTGAATTTAAAAACATATTAAATTCAAAGCGAGAAATATGGAGAGACTATAAAGATGTTGGATTTTGCGCTTTTATTATGCTGGCTTGGTCATTTTAAAAGTTATTAACTTTTGTTGAAAAATAAGATACTAATTATGTCTTTATAATTTATATTTACTATTGATAATTGTATATTTGTTATATAGATAAAAAGTACAATTATTAAACATAAATATGAATCAAAAAGATAATAAAGCGTATAGCGCAAGCAACATTCAGGTACTTGAAGGTTTAGAAGCTGTTAGAAAGAGGCCTGCGATGTATATTGGAGATATTGGTATTAAGGGTTTACATCATTTAGTTTATGAAGTAGTTGATAATTCAATTGATGAAGCACTTGCTGGTCATTGTACACATATAGACTGTTTTATTAATGAAAATAATTCTATAACTGTAAAAGATAACGGTAGAGGTATTCCAACTGGTATTCATGAAAAGGAAGGTAAATCTGCTCTTGAGGTAGTAATGACGGTTTTACATGCGGGAGGAAAATTTGATAAAGGCTCGTATAAAGTTTCTGGAGGTCTTCATGGTGTAGGTGTTTCTTGTGTAAATGCATTATCATCACATTTAAAAGTAAATGTTCATAGGGAAGGTAAGATTTTTGAACAAGAATATAAGATAGGTGTTCCTCAATACGACGTTAAAGAAATTGGATCTACTGATATAACAGGAACAGAAGTGACTTTTCAACCAGATAGTTCTATTTTTGAAGATAGAGTATATCATTTTGACATTTTAGTAGCAAGATTAAGAGAGTTAGCTTATTTGAATAAAGGAATAAATATTTCAATTACAGATAGGAGAAGAAAAGATGACGATGGTAACTTTGTAAAGGAAGAATTTTTCTCCGAAGGAGGTTTAAAAGAGTTTGTTTCTTTTTTGGACGCAACAAGAGATGCAATTTTAGATGATGTAGTTTATTTTGATGGTGAAAAAGATGGTGTTCCAGTTGAAGTAGCAATGGTTTACAATTCTTCATATTCAGAAAATGTATTTTCATATGTAAATAATATTAACACTCACGAAGGAGGTACTCACTTATCAGGTTTTAGACGTGGTTTAACTCGAACTTTAAAGAAATATGCTGATGAATCAGGATTGCTTAAAAAGGTAAAATTTGAAATTAGTGGTGATGATTTTAGAGAAGGTTTAACAGCAGTGATCTCTGTTAAAGTAATGGAGCCACAATTTGAAGGTCAAACTAAAACGAAGCTTGGAAATAAAGAAGTTACCTCAGCAGTTTCAAAATCTGTTAGTGTCATGTTAACAAATTATTTAGAAGAAAATCCAGAACAAGCTAAAATAATAGTGCAAAAAGTTATACTAGCTGCAACTGCTAGAAATGCAGCCGCTAAGGCTAGAGAAATGGTACAACGAAAAAGTGTCCTTACTAGTGGAGGATTACCAGGTAAATTATCAGATTGTTCTGAAAAAGATCCAGAAAAATGTGAAATATTTTTAGTAGAGGGAGATTCCGCTGGTGGTACGGCAAAGCAAGGCAGAGATAGGCATTTTCAAGCTATAATGCCTCTTAGGGGTAAGATATTAAATGTTGAAAAAGCAATGCAACATAAAGTATTTGAGAATGAAGAAATTAAAAATATGTTTCAAGCATTGGGTGTTTCTATTGGTACCGTGGATGATGAGAGAGAGTTAAATATTGAGAAATTGAGATATCACAAGGTGGTTATAATGACAGATGCAGATATTGATGGTAGTCATATTGCAACATTATTACTTACATTCTTTTTTAGATTTCTAAAGCCATTAATTGAAAATGGTCATGTGTATATAGCTACTCCACCATTATATCTATTAAAGAGAGGTAAAGACCATAGATATTGCTGGGACGAGAATCAAAGAGATAGAATGATTGATGAGATGAAAGGAGGTAAAGATGTAAATGTCGTGATACAACGTTATAAAGGTCTTGGAGAAATGAATGCATCGCAACTTTGGGATACTACTTTAAATCCTGATAATAGAACATTGAAACAAGTTACAATTGATAATGCAGCAGAAGCTGATAGAGTTTTTTCAATGTTAATGGGAGATGAAGTTCCTCCAAGAAGATCATTCATTGAAGCAAATGCAAAGTATGCTAATATTGATGCATAATAAAATTAATTAAATCTATATATATGAAAATTACAGTCGTAGGAGCTGGAGCAGTCGGAGCAAGTTGTGCAGAATATATCGCAATAAAAAATTTTGCATCGGAAGTTGTTTTGTTGGATATAAAAGAAAATTTTGCGGAGGGTAAAGCAATGGATTTGATGCAAACATCTTCATTAAATTCTTTCGATACTAAAATTATAGGATCAACAAATGATTACTCTAAAACTAAAAATAGTGATATTGCAGTTATTACTTCTGGAATTCCAAGAAAGCCTGGAATGACAAGAGAAGAACTTATTGGTATTAACGCAGGAATTGTAAAAACAGTTGTTACTCAACTATTAAAATATTCTCCCGAAGTTATTTTAGTTATAGTTAGTAACCCAATGGATACAATGACATATTTAGTCAATAAGCACTTTAGTTTAGAGAAAAATAAAGTAATTGGAATGGGTGGTATATTAGATAGTGCAAGATTTAAATACAGAATTGCAGAAGCTTTACAATGTCCTATTTCAGATGTTGATGGTATGGTTATCGGTGGTCATTCCGATACAGGAATGATTCCTTTAATTGATAAAGCAACTAGAAATGGTCTCAGTATTAAATCAATGTTGCCAAATAATATGCAGGATGAAATTGTTAATAAAACAAAAATAGGCGGAGCAACATTAACATCAATGTTAGGAACATCTGCATGGTATGCCCCAGGAGCTGCAGTATCTTCTCTTGTTCATGCAATTGCATGTAATCAAAGAAAAATGTTCCCGTGCTCTATATATTTAAATGGTGAATATGATTTAAATGATATTTGTATTGGTGTTCCTGCAATTATTGGAAATGATGGTGTACATGAAATTATTGAGTTAGATCTTAGTGAAAAAGAAATGGAACAACTAAAAACTTCTGCAAGTAGTGTAAAATCAACAAATTTATTGTTAGAGAACATTGATTTTTAATAAAAACTACAGACTTATTTGTTGTTTTAATAAAACTTATTAAGTTTGCACCCCTTTAAATTTAAATTAAAATGAAAAAAAATATTCATCCTGATAGTTACAGACTTTGTGTTTTTAAAGATATTTCTACCGATTATGCAATTTTAACAAAATCTTGTGCGGAAAGTAATGAAACGATTAAATGGGATGATGGCAACGAATATCCTTTAATTAAAATGGAAATTTCTTCCGATTCTCATCCATATTATACTGGTAAGGCTAAAATGGTTGATACAGCAGGAAGAGTTGATAAGTTTAAGAACAAGTATAAAAAATTTAATAAATAGTTTTAAATTATATAATTTTAAAGCTCAGAAACTACTGGCTTTTTTTTATTTATATTTGTTAAATGAATGTTATACTTTTTGATGTAGATCCTGCAAATTATTATCCTTTAAGCTATACACGACCAATTTCAAATTTTAGAATAGGTATTTTTACTATTAAAGAAAAGTGGCAGCAATATTATAAAAATGTTTCTGTTGAAACACAGTCATACTTAAAAAATAAATATATAATTAACATCCAAAAAGATAACTTATGGATAAACTCTAAAGTTTTACCATCTGATGAACTACTAATCGAAATAAAAAATCTTCGAAAAGGTGAGTTGCTTGAGAAAAATGGTGATATTATAGCTTTTCGCAATAAGCTATTTGATGTAAAAAAACTAAACTATATCGAATCAAATGCTAATTTTATTACTATAGAAAATATATGTGATATTTTTATTTATAATGATATTGAAATTAAAAATGATTTTAAAATTTTAACTAAAAATAGAAAATCTGCTATTGTTGATAATAACAATACCATAATCGGTGATAATGTTTTTGTTGAGAATGGTGCTAATATTTCATGTTCCATACTAAATTCTGATCAAGGTCCTATCTACATTGGAAAAAATAGTCAGGTTATGGAAGGTTCGATTATAAAAGGACCATTTGCTATGCTTGATAATTCAGTTTTAAAGATGGGTGCAAAAATTTATGGAGCAACAACATTAGGGCCATTTTGTAAAGTAGGCGGAGAAGTAAATAATTCTATTCTATTTGGCTATTCCTCAAAGGCTCATGATGGTTTTTTAGGTAATTCAGTAATAGGAGAATGGTGTAATTTAGGAGCTGGCACTAACACTTCAAATTTAAAAAATAATTATGATGAAGTAAGATTATGGAACTATAAGTTAGAATCTTTTCAAAATACCAATTTGCAATTTTGCGGCTTGGTTATGGGTGATCACAGTAAATCTAGTATTAATACAATGTTTAACACTGGAACTGTTGTGGGAGTAAACTCAAATATTTATGGATCTGGATTTCCTAGAAATTTTATACCATCATTTTCTTGGGGCGGTGCTAGTGGATTTAAGGTTTTCGATATTGATAAAGCATTTTCAGTTGCTGAAAAAGTCTATTTAAGAAGAAGTATAAAATTTAGTACTTTAGACAAAAAGATTTTATATGAAGTATTTAACATGACAAAATGTTATCGTAATACATATTAAATTATGACAAAAAGACCTAGATTAGTCTCTGGCACATATCTTGCTTATTACTATAAATAAAAATAAAATGATAAAGTCGTTAAGTAATTTAAGTCATCATGATGAAGAAAAATTATGTAAAATATTGCAATGCGATAGAGAGGAATTGTTAGAACTTTTTAAACAAGCTGAAAAATTATATAATAAAAAATACAGTGTTTACGATATATATTTGAAAGTTTTACAGCAAGGTTTTAATGTTAGAGAAGCTACATTAATTGGTGTTTTGTGTGGAAGTATTCTTGGATATAATTTTGCAGAGGAGGATATGGAAAATGCTATTAAAGATAAATTATTTAATGCATTTAAAAATAACAATCTATACAATGATAGAAAATAGTTAATATGAAGTATAAAACAGATGATAAAAATTATATTTTTTCTGATATAATAGAAAATGACACAGAGTTTCTTCCATTAATGAGTGATGAGGATGAAGCGAAAATTTCTAAAGAAAATACTCCTGACATTTTACCTATTTTACCATTAAGAAATACTGTACTATTTCCCGGAGTTATTATTCCAATAACAATTGGTAGGGAAAGATCGGTTAAATTGATAAAGGATGCTGATGCAGGCAATAAAACAATCGGTGTCTTATCTCAAAAACAGTTTGATACTGAGGAGCCTGTTATAGAAGATTTAAATGTCATTGGTACAGTCGCGCATATTTTAAAGATGTTAAAAATGCCGGATGGCAATATAACTGCTGTTATTCAAGGAAGAAAGAGATTTTTTTTGAATGAAATTGTTAGTAGTGAGCCATATTATAGAGGTAAAATTTCTGAGATAAAAGAAGTTAAACCAATTGAATCAGATGATGAATTTGGTGCACTAGTAGATTCGGTAAAGGATTTGGCTTTAAAAATAATTGAAGAGTCGCCTAATATTCCAACCGAAGCTTCTATTGCAATAAAAAATATAAAAAACACAACTTTTGCCATCAACTTTATTTCTTCTAATATGAATATAAGCTTGTCCAAAAAACAAAAATTACTAGAAGAAGTTGATTTAAAGAAAAGAGCAGTTTTATGTCTTGAACTTTTAACAAAAGAGCTCCAACTTTTAGAGATGAAAAATAAGATTAGATCTAAAGTTCAAATAGACCTAGACAAACAACAAAAAGAATATTATCTACATCAACAGATGAAGGCAATTCAAGAAGAATTGGGAGGTAGTGGTTCTCATAAAGAAATTGAGCAAATGCGAAGTCAAGCAAGTAAGAAAAAGTGGAATAAAGAAATTAGTATTGCATTTGAAAAGGAACTTAAGAAGCTACAGCGAATGAATCCATCTATGTCAGATTATTCTGTTCAACGCAGTTATATTGAGTTAATTTTAGATTTGCCTTGGAATCAATATTCAAAAGATAAGTTTGATTTATCTTCTGCAAGAAAAATTTTAGATAGTGAACATTTTGGTCTTACAGAAGTTAAAGAACGAATTATTGAACATTTAGCTGTACTAAAGTTAAGGGGTGATATGAAATCTCCAATATTATGTCTTTTTGGACCTCCAGGTGTAGGTAAAACCTCGTTAGGTAAATCAATTGCTTCTGCTCTAGGAAGAAAGTATGAAAGAGTTTCTTTGGGAGGTTTAAGAGATGAAGCTGAAATAAGAGGACATAGAAAAACTTATATCGGTGCAATGCCTGGAAGAATTATAAAATCTATTAAAAAAGCTAATTCATCTAATCCTGTTTTTGTATTAGATGAAATTGATAAGGTTACCAGAGATAATCAAGGAGATCCATCATCTGCTTTACTTGAGGTTTTAGATCCTGAACAAAACGAATCTTTTCATGATAACTACCTAGAGCTTGATTATGATCTTTCAAAGGTTATGTTTGTTGCTACTGCAAATTCACTAGATACAATACAGCCGGCCCTCAGAGATAGAATGGAAATCATCGAAATTAATGGTTATACATTAGAAGAAAAAATTAAAATTGCTCAAAAACATTTATTACCTAAGCAATTAAAAAGACATGGTTTGAAAAAAAATGATTTAATTCTAACTGATCAGGTTTTAGAGAAAATTATTGATCAATATACTAGAGAATCAGGTGTTAGATTACTTGAGAAAAGAATTAGTAAAATAATTCGTCATATTGCAAAATCAATAGTGCTAAATAAATCAGTTTTCAATAAACCTAATCAAAAGCAAATTGAGATAATGTTAGGTGCTCCTAAATATGATCGTAATCATGATATTAATAATAATGTCGCTGGAGTTGTTACGGGATTGGCATGGACTTCTGTGGGTGGTGATATTTTATTTATAGAAACAATTTTAAGTAGAGGAAAAGGTCGTTTGTCAGTTACTGGTAATTTAGGAAAAATTATGAAAGAATCTGCTACTATTGCAATGGAATATCTTAAATCAAATGCAGATTTATATAATTTAGATCCGGAAATGTTTCAGAGTTGGAATGTGCATATTCATGTTCCAGAAGGTTCAACCCCAAAGGATGGACCGTCTGCTGGTATTACAATATTTACAGCTCTTGTATCTGTGTTTACCAAGAGAAAGGTAAAAGAAAAAATTGCTATGACTGGTGAGTTAACATTGCGAGGAAAAGTATTACCTGTTGGCGGAATAAAAGAAAAAATATTAGCTGCAAAAAGATCTGGTATTAATAATATTATTTTATCACAACAAAATCATAAAGATATACTAGAAATAAATAAACAATATATTAAGAATATGAATTTTCATTACGTAAATGATTTAAGTCAAGTGATAGATGCTGCATTATTAAAATAATTTTTAATTTGAATTTAAAGTTATTTTTTCTGCTAATTGTATTAAGTCCTACTGTAATTTTTGCACAATTTGGAGGCACACATTCATTTCAATTTTTTGATATACAAGTCTCACCAAAAGTAGAATCATTAGGAGGTAGTGGTATTAGTTTGCCTAAAAACAATGATGTTTCTTTATCTAGATTAGCACCATCTCTATTAAATGAAAACATGAATAATAATTTTGTGTTTGCTTATAGTGATTATTTTTCTGATATAAATATTTTATCATTTTCTTTTGCAAAGAAAATTGATAAGATAGGTTTATCCTCAGTAAATGTTCAAGCAATAAATTATGGTTTTTTTGACTATACAGATGAATATGGTAATGTTCTTGGGAAATTTAGTGCTAGTGATCAATTATTTACATTTTCATTAGCAAAAAAAGTAAGTAGTGTCTTTACTTTAGGTATGAATTTAAATTTGTTAAATTCAAAATATAGTAATTATTCATCTATTGCAATTTCAAGTAATTTATCATCTACATATTTTAATAACTCTAATAACTTGTGTTTTACAATTTTAGTTAAAAATATTGGTAGACAACTAAAAAAATATAATAGATCTGAAAATTTACCTACACAAATTGAAATAGCACTCAGTAAAAAATTAAAATATTTACCATTTACATATCATATTTCATATAATAATCTTCAAAAATTCGATATTTCTTCTCCCTATAAACTTAACAATAGATTTAATTATAATACTATAAATTCACAAACTCAAACAGAATCATTTCCTAAAACTTTCTTAAGGCATTTAATTATTGGAGGAGAACTAAGACCTTTTAATAAGAATTTATTTTTGAGAAGCGGTTTTAATTTTCAAAGGAGATTTGATATGTCATTATCAAGTTATCCTGGATTTGTTGGTTTTTCCTTTGGTATTGGTTTTGAAATTGTTGGTTTTATGTTTGATTATAGTAGATCTTCTTATCATATTTCTGGAACAACAAATAATTTTAGTATTACAACAAATATTAATAATTTTGCATTATAATGTCATTACCTTTTAATATTGCAATTGATGGTTCCTCCTCTTCAGGAAAAAGTACACTTGCTAAAGAAATAGCTATAGCATATGAAATGGAGTATATTGATACTGGTGCAATGTACA
>Ga0066845_10000056_pt1 | contig 29149 bp, 20 predicted proteins | sample ETNtaG_31_FD_65488 | JGI IMG/M metagenome (GOLD analysis project Ga0066845, IMG submission 65488) | Marine microbial and viral communities from oxygen minimum zone, Eastern Pacific Ocean - ETNP201310SV78 | ecosystem: Environmental > Aquatic > Marine > Oceanic | place: Pacific Ocean: Eastern...
ACCCCCTAACATTATCTCCTCCATCAGTTGATAACCAATCATTGATATATGTACTTCCATCTTTTAGTAGTGTTCCGTTATGGTATGTACCACCAAGCATAATATTTTTATCTTTAAATCCTACGCCAAATCCCCAAAAATCAGTTCCTGATATTCCTTTCATTTTTTTATAGATACTATCTCCTGAATTATTTGAGTAGAATATTCCTCCATCGCATGCAAACCATAAATCATTATCAAAATAATTTATATCATGAATGTCTGCGTGAACATATCCTTTTTTATGTGGCTCACTCCATTTGGCAGGACAAGTAAATGTAAGTCCATTGTCTATTGATATCCAGTGATTTACTCCACCTACATGAATGATATCGGCATTATTTGGATTTATAGCAAGAGCAAGATCATAATAATATTGACCTCCATCATCTGAACCGTCAGGTTGCCAGCCCATTAGATTAATATTATTTGAACTTGGAGTTCCCCCAGGTTGCGATCCGCAACATTGGAATGACCAGTTCTCACCACAATTATAGCTGATATATATCCCATAAAGACCACTACCTCCATTAGCGCTTCCAGTAGCAAGAGCAACTATTTTATTTGGATCAGCAGGGCTAACAGCAATTTCTGTTCGTTTTTGTTCTTCTCCAGAATTAGGACTTGGCCATCCATTAGAAAATGATACAATATTATTTCCTCCGTCAGTCGATCGATAAAAAATTGTACTATCACCTGAACTTTCTATGAAGTACATAGTGTCTGTAGACAATGGGTTGAACTCTATTTCTTGAAAGCTTCCAGATGATATAGATGAAAAGTTATTTCCGCCATCTACCGATTTAAATAGACCTTCGTTAGAGGCTATGTATAAAATTTGATTATTATTTGGGTTTAACTTTATATCTTTAATTGAGTGTGATAAGTTCGTAAAACTCGTATTTCCAATTATATTCCATGAAACACCACTATTTATAGATTTATATAATCCTCCGTTTCCACTTATATATATGATGCTTGGGTTTGTGAAATCAATTTCAATAGCATAAACACTATTTAATGAAATTTCAGATGTTATTAGTTCCCAATTGTTGCCTTTATCATATGATTTCCATGCTCCAGCAGTTGCAGTTCCAGCATATAAAATATTTGGATTACTAATCGATTGTTCAACCGTATAAATATGAGAAGATCCTGGAGCATAACTTCTGCTTTCAGCAAACTGATCAAAATCCCATGGTCCTACACATTCCCATTGATTGCTGCTACTTATATTATTAGTACTTGCTGGTGCATTTGAATATCTACTAATATTTCTTAACCATCTTTTGTAGTATTGTGTATGTTTATTTTTTTTTAGCTTATTTTTTTTATAATATGAATTATATTCATTGATTGTTTTAGAAATTTTTGGTTCATCAGAATACATTAACTTAACCCATTTAGGTAAGTTTTTATTACTTACATCGTATTTTAATTCTGTTTGGGAAAATAATGGGTAGTTGAAAAATATAATTAAATAAAAACAAATTTTTTTCACAACTTAAATGCTAATTTAACTTCATCTATACAATCTAGTTTCTCCCACGTAAATGTTTCGATATCAATATTTTTTTCGATTCCATTTATATTAAAGGCGACTGTTTTTTTGACTGAATTTCTTCCCATATGTCCATAAGCTGCTGTTTCAGAGTACATGGGTTGAGTTAATTTTAAACGTTTAATTATTGAAGCTGGTTTTAAGTTAAAGCAAGGCATTTTTTTAATGATTTGTGCAATATCCCCATCAGTTATATTTATTTTACTTGTTCCATATGTATCTATGAAAATACCCATTGGCTCAGCAATTCCAATTGCATAACTTACTTGTACAAGTATTCTTTCACATACTCCTGCTGCAACAAGATTTTTTGCAATATGTCTTGTAGCATATGCAGCTGATCTATCAACCTTAGACGGATCTTTACCTGAGAAAGCGCCACCTCCATGAGCACCTTTTCCTCCATAAGTATCAACGATAATTTTTCTTCCAGTTAATCCTGTGTCACCATGCGGCCCTCCAATAACAAATTTTCCAGTTGGATTAACATGATATTTTTCCTGTCCAAATAATTTTTTATTTTCATAACTTAGTGAATTCAAAACTCTTGGCATAAGAATATTCTTAACATCGTCTTCTATTTTAACTTGCATCGATTTTTCATCGTCAAAATCATCGTGTTGAGTTGAAACAACAATATCTGTAATTCTTTTTGGAGAATGATTATTATTATATTCAAGTGTTACTTGTGATTTTGAATCTGGACGAAGATATTTCATCTCTTTTCCTTCTTTTCTAATAGTTGCTAATTCAATTAGTATTTTGTGTGAAATATCTAGTGCAAGTGGCATTAGATTTTTTGTTTCATTTGTTGCGTATCCAAACATCATACCTTGGTCTCCGGCGCCTTGTTCTTTATTCAGGCCTTCACCTTCTGTTACTCCTTGTCTAATATCAGCAGATTGTTCATGAATCGCTGAAATTACACCACAACTATCAGCATCAAACTGGTACTCTGATTTAGTATAACCAATTTTTCTAATAACTTCTCTTGCTACTTTTTGAACATCAACATAGCTATTTGTTTTTACTTCTCCACTCAATACAGTTAAACCAGTTGTAACAAGTGTTTCGCATGCTACTTTAGAGTTTGGATCTTGTGCTAGAAAATTATCTAAAAGAGCATCTGATATTTGATCTGCTACTTTGTCAGGGTGACCTTCTGAAACAGATTCTGATGTAAAATAATATGACATTTTATTTATTTTATTGTTAATATATTATTTGGCGAATTGAAATTAGAAATGCTTTTTTAGCATTTTTTTTAGTGGTTGCAATAGGCCAAATTTTTCCACTACGGTATGCAAATTTAATAAAAAGTGTTTACCATTTTAATTATGTAGTAAGTTTTTGAAAATGGTTTTCTAACGCTATATTATTTTTTTGAAAATATTTTATAGCTTTATCTTCTATTATATTACCTTTATTTATAACAATAACTCTATCACATATTTTTTCTACTTCATTTAATATATGAGTAGAAAATAATACAGTCTTGTTTTTACCTATCTCTGTAATTAATTTTCTAATATCAATTAGCTGATTAGGGTCTAGTCCAGTTGTTGGTTCATCTAAAATAAGTATTTCAGGATCATGAATAAGTGCTGCTGCTAATCCAACTCGTTGTTTGTAACCTTTTGAAAGTTCTTTTATTTTTTTATGTTTTTCTTTAGTAATATCAGTTTTAAGTATTACTTCATCAATTTTTTCATCTATATTAGAAACATTATACATTTTAGCTGTAAATTCTAAATATTGCTTTATATACATATATGAATACAGTGGATTATTTTCAGACAGATAGCCAATTTCTGATTTGATTTTTTTGTGTTCCTTAAAAATATTTTTATTGTTAATGAGTACTTTCCCTGTTGTTGGTTCAACACAGCAGGTCAAGATTTTCATTAAAGTTGACTTTCCTGCACCATTCGGACCCAAAAGTCCAACTACTTCACCTTTTTTTACGTTTAAAGAAATATTGTCAAGGGCTTTTTGTTGGTTATAGATTTTTGATAAGTTATTTATAATTATAGACATTTTACAAATATATAAAGACATATTTTAATTTTCATTTTATTTTTTTGACTTTATATATTTATAAAACTTAGTTATCACAATTGTATATTTGCAAATATGAATGGTCAAGTAATAAAAACATCTGGTGATAAATACTTAGTCAAGAATAAGTTAGGGGAAATATATAGTTGTAGACTAAAAGGAAGCTTTAAAATTAAAAATATCAGAAGTACAAATCCTGTTGTAGTAGGAGATTATGTTAATCTTTCATTTGATCTTAAAGAAATAATGATTGTAAAACTATTACCAAGAAAAAATAAGATCGTCAGAAAATCTGTTAATTTATCTAAAAGAACGCATATCTTAGCATCTAATATTGATCAGGCTCTTTTAATTATCACTTTAGATGAGCCAGTTACTTCTAGATCTTTTATTGATAGATTTTTAGTTTCAGCTCATGCTAATAATGTAGATGTTGTTTTAATTTTTAATAAACAAGATTTGTTAAGTAAAGAACTTTTAAAGAAACAATCTTTTCTAAAGAAGGTTTACCAAAAAGTTGGATATAAGGTTTTTTGTGTTTCATTTTTAAATGATGATTTATCAATGTTAAAAGAAACAATGAAAAATAAATTAAATATGATTTCAGGTCATTCAGGTGTTGGTAAATCAACCTTGATAAATAGTATTCAACCGTCTTTAAACATAAATACAAAACCAATTTCAGCTTCAAATAATCAGGGTCAACACACTACAACATACTCAGAAATTTTTGATTTAGACTGTGGTGCATCAGTAATTGACACTCCTGGAATTAGAGGATTTGGATTGATCGATATTAGCTTAGATCAGATTAAAAGCGCATTTTTTGAATTTTTGAATTACAGTAAAAATTGCAAGTTTTATAATTGTTTACATAAAGAAGAACCTAATTGTGAAGTTAAAAAAGCAATTTCTAATGGAAAAATTGATTTAGAACGATATAATAATTATTTGAAACTAATAGATCTTCATGAAGATAAATATAGAAATTAAGTTCAATTTATGCGAGTAGTAATTCAAAGAGTAAAATCTGCTTCAGTTTCAATAAAAAGCAAAATTAAATGTCAAATAAAGACAGGATTACTTATTTTCTTAGGTATTGAAAAAGACGATATAGCTAATGATGTTATTTGGTTATGTAAAAAAATATCTTCTCTAAGAATATTTTCTGATGATTGCGGAAAGATGAATTTGTCAGTTAAAGATATAAACGGTGATGTTATGGTTATTAGTCAATTTACGTTGCATGCAAAAACAAAGAAAGGAAATAGGCCTTCTTATATAAAAGCTGCATCGCCAGAAAAAGCAATTTTTTTGTACAAAATTTTTAAGTCAGAACTTTCAAATAATTTACAAAAGAAAGTTTTTTCTGGAAAATTTGGGTCTGACATGCAAGTTAAACTTACAAATGATGGTCCTGTTACGATTATAATTGACACAAAAAATAAAGAATAAATTTACTCAGATTTTGATGGTTCTCCATAAAAATGGATAATGTCTATTTTACTTGATAAAGACATTTTTCCAGGATTCGTTCCTAGTTTATTTTGAGGTATTTTAGTGTTTAATTTAGTATAATATTCTTTCCAGATTTTTAAAGTGTCATTCTCTTTTGGATGTAAAAATGTCATAGGATAAACATCAAAAATTTCATATTTTTTAAATGCCTCATAAATTAGTTCTGAGCAGTAGTATGAGTCATTATTTAACATAAAAACATCATCATAAGCAACTCCTATTTGTTTTTTTAAAAATAATATAGCATCATCAATTGAATAAGCATACTTTGATTTTAATCTTCCAACAATTACTTTTGGATTTTTATTTTTATCAAGAGATCTGTTAATAAAACTATCTAATCTAGTAGTAATAACCTTGTCTGGAATGGCTTCTAGTATTCTAACGTACTTATTATAGTCATAATTTTGATCTTTAATTTTTTTTAGATCTCCAGTATTCACTACTATTCCAATATGAGAAAAATTTCTATGATCATACCCTTTTGTAACTAACTCAATAGCATCACATAAAGGTGATGAGTCAAGATCTTGAAAAAGTATATCGCCTTTTTTTAAAAAAAACTTATTTTCTTCTGTTTTACAACTACTTAGAATAAAAAGAATTACAATAAAAAAATATTTCATTCAGAATAAAAGAGGATTTAATGTTTTAAATAGACTTTATTCAGCAAGAATAACAATTTTATTTTTTTGCATTTCAATTATTCCTGACTTGATATTAAAGTTTAGTTCTTCCTGCTTGTCATTAATAACTCTAATATTGCCGTTGATAAGAGATGAAACGATTGATGCATGATTGTTTAGTATTTCAAACTCACCAGAACTTCCAGGTACTTTAACGGAAGTAACAGTTCCATTATACATTTCTTTTTCAGGAGTAATTATTTCTAAAGTCATAGTTATGATTTTGCTTCTGCAATCATTTTTTCACCTTTTTCAATCGCTTCCTCAATTGTTCCAACTAGATTAAAAGCAGCTTCAGGATATTGGTCAACATCACCGTTCATGATCATATTAAATCCTTTGATTGTATCTTGAATATCAACTAAAACACCTTGTAAGCCAGTGAATTGTTCTGCAACATGAAATGGTTGTGATAAAAACCTTTGTACTCGCCTTGCTCTATGTACAGCTTGCTTATCTTCTTCAGATAGTTCATCCATACCAAGTATAGCAATTATATCTTGTAGCTCTTTATATCTTTGAAGTAATTCTTTTACTCTTTGAGCGCAACTGTAGTGTTCTTCTCCAACAATTTCTTCAGTTAGAATTCTTGAAGTTGAATCTAGTGGGTCAACAGCAGGGTAAATTCCAAGTTCAGCAATCTTTCTAGATAATACTGTTGTTGCATCTAAATGAGCAAATGTTGTGGCAGGAGCAGGGTCTGTTAAATCATCAGCAGGAACATATACTGCTTGTACAGATGTTATTGATCCGTTTTTAGTTGATGTAATTCTTTCTTGCATTGCACCCATTTCAGTTGCTAATGTTGGTTGATATCCTACTGCCGATGGCATTCTTCCTAAAAGAGCCGACACCTCAGAACCAGCTTGAGTGAATCTAAATATATTATCTACAAAAAATAATACATCTTTACCTTTACCTTTTCCATCCCCATCTCTAAAATATTCAGCTATTGTTAGTCCAGATAGAGCTACTCTTGCTCTTGCTCCTGGTGGCTCATTCATCTGTCCAAATACAAATGTAGCTTTTGATTCTCCAAGTTTACTCTTATCAATTTTAGATAAGTCCCATCCACCTTCTTCCATGGAGTGATTGAAATCTGAACCGTAGTTTATAATTCCGGACTCAAGCATTTCTCTTAACAAGTCATTTCCTTCCCTAGTTCTTTCTCCAACACCAGCAAAAACGGATAATCCACCATGGCCCTTAGCAATATTGTTTATGAGTTCTTGAATTAGTACAGTTTTTCCAACTCCCGCACCACCAAAAAGACCAATTTTTCCTCCTTTAGCGTAAGGTTCAATTAAGTCAATTACTTTAATTCCAGTAAAAAGAACTTCAGTAGAGGTAGATAAATCTTCAAACTTTGGTGCTTCTCTATGTATTGGTAGTCCATCATTTTTGTCAAGGTTTTCCATGCCGTCAATCGCATCACCAACAACATTAAAAACTCTTCCTTTAATATGTTCTCCTATTGGCATTTTGATTGGAGCGCCAGTTGCAACTACTTCTGTTCCTCTACTAATACCATCAGTTGTCTCCATTGATATTGCTCTTACTGTATCCTCACCAATATGTTGTTGGCACTCTAAAACTAATGTACTTCCATCTTTTCTTTTTATTTCAAGAGAATCATATATATCAGGTAGTCCATTTTCATTATTTTCGAATGTTACGTCAATTACAGGACCTATTATTTGCGATACTTTTCCGTTTTTTTCAGCCATTTTTTGTTTTTTGTTATAAGAAATTCTGTTATTAATTTTGGATACAAACTTACTATTTTTTAATTGTTTTAAACTTAAAATAATTGAATAAAATTTATTGTTATTTTTGAACACTTTTTTAACAAAATAAATTTTTTCAAGTTGAAAATATATTATAATATATCAGATTTTGACTCTAGTTTTAAAACAATTGTTACAATTGGAACTTTTGATGGTGTTCATCTTGGACACAAATCTATCTTTGATAAATTAAAGAAGTTAGCTATTCAAAAATCTCTAGAGATAGTTCTATTAACATTTTCTCCTCATCCAAGACATGTTTTATTTCCTGAAAATCAAAATTTAAAGTTAATAGATACTAATGAGGAAAAAATTGAAAAAATGAAGTGTTTAGGACTACAGCATTTAATTATTCATAAATTTACTAAGGATTTTTCAAGAACAACTTCGACTGATTTTGTAAAGGATATTTTAGTAAATAAATTGAATATTCAACATTTAGTAGTAGGCCATGATCATCAATTTGGAAAAAACCGAGAAGGATCTTTCGCAGAGCTTTTAGATTTGGCTGAATTGTATAATTTTGATATTCATAGGGTCAAAGCTTATAAAAAAGAAAATGTTAAAATTAGTTCAACAAAAATTAGAAATGCACTTTTATCTGGTAATATTATAAATGCTAATAGTTTTTTGGGTACTAAATTTTTTATAATAGGTAAGGTTGAAAAAGGAAATCAATTAGGTCGTGATATTGGTTTCCCAACTGCAAACTTAAAGATAAATCAGTATAAGATATTGCCTAAACCTGGTGTTTATTATGTTTCTGTCATTTATAATGATGTAAATTATTTTGGTATGTTAAATATAGCCAATGATTCTTTTAAAACCGAGGTTCATATATTTAATTTTAATTCAAATATTTATGATCAAAAAATAAAAGTTTATTTCTTTGATAGGTTGCGAGATGAAATAAAATTTGATAACCATCATTTGCTCAAAAAACAATTACAGTTGGATGAAGTTGTCTGTAAAAGATATTTTAATTTATTGTCAAAATAATTAATTTTTGCTTATATAGTAAGGTTAATTTTTTTATTCATTTTTATTCATTTTTATTCATTTTTATTCATTTTTATTCATTTTTATTCAAAATTTCGTTGAATTGATTTTTTTTATGATTATTTTAATGCTTATTTAAAATAATTTATTTTAGTGAAAAATACTACGCTTTTTGTGCAAAAAAATGTATTTTAATGCAAAAAAATGTATTTTAATGCAAAAAAATGTATTTTAATGTAAAAAATGTATTTTAATGTAAAAAATCTTATTTATTAAAAAATTAATGGTTTTTTTCGAATCTGTTTAACATTGAATTACTATTAAAAAAATTATTCAATAATTTCAAGTTTTGCAAATTTTAATAATAGCTGTTTTTGACCATGATTATTAAAAAAGATAATTGCCTTTTGATTTTGATTTTCTCCATCAATTTTTATGACTTTACCATATCCAAATATTGAATGTTTTACTTTCATACCTATATTTAATTCGATAATATTATTGTTTACATTCTCTAACTTTGATAAATTTATCTTTTTAAATCTGCTACTAATTTTTGTTTGTTTTGGTTTAAATGATTTTTTTCTTTTAGTAAATATTTTGTAGTGTTTTTTTTCTTCTGTTTCCTTTTTTTCTATAAATCTATCGTCAATTTCATGTAAAAATCTACTTGGTAAGCTATCAATATACTGCCCCCACTTAAATCTTGTATTTGCGTAAGATAGAAATAATCTTTTTTCTGCTCTTGTAATTGCTACATAAAACAATCTTCTTTCTTCTTCAAGAGATTCCTGAGATTCATTACTTAGCATAGAAGGAAATAGATTTTCTTCCATACCGACAACAAATACATATTTAAATTCCAAACCCTTTGCAGCATGAACTGTCATGAGTGTCACTTTGTTAAAGTCTTCCTCATTTTCCTGATCTTGATCTGTTAATAAAGCAACATCTTCAATAAAATCAGATAATGTATTTAAATTATTTTCAGAATGTTTACTGAAGTTTTTGATTGCATTTAATAGTTCTTGAATGTTCTCAAATCTTGTAATTCCTTCTGGTGTTTTGTCAGAGTATAGCAAGCTGTAAATGCCAGTACTCTTAGTTATTTCGTCCGCAACTTCGTAAGCATCTTTTTTTCTTGAATCATTAATAAAATTATTAATTAAAAGTTGAAAATTAGAGAGTTTTTCTTTGGTGCCCTTATTTATTTTGATTTCATATTTGTCAAGATTTGAAAGAATTTGCCAAATACTTACATCATATTTATTTGCAGCAGAATTTAATTTTTGAATTGTTGTAGATCCGATTCCTCTTGTTGGATAATTGATAATTCTTTTTAATGATTCTTCATCATTCGTATTTACAGTTAATCTAAAATATGCAAGAAGGTCTTTAATTTCTTTTCTTTGGTAAAATGAAAGTCCACCATATATTTTGTAATTTATATTTTTTCTTCTTAACGACTCCTCAATCGCTCTTGATTGTGCGTTTGTTCTGTACAATATGGCAAAATCAGAGTTTTTAGCTTGAACTTTTGTAAGAATTTCAAATATTGTGTTTGAAACTAATCTCCCTTCTTCATGATCAGAATTTGTCTTGATAATAATGATTTTTTCTCCATCTTCATTTTTCGTCCATACTTCTTTGTAGATTTGTTTTTCATTATTTTTAATTATACTGTTTGCAGCATTAACAATATTGGATGTTGATCTATAATTTTGTTCAAGTTTATATTCTTTAAAGTCCGGATAATCGGTTTTAAAATTTAGTATATTTTGAATATTTGCACCCCTAAAGCTGTATATGCTTTGGGCATCATCACCTACAACACAAATATTTTCGTAAAGAGCTGCAAGTTTTTTAATAATTAGGTATTGGACAAAATTTGTGTCTTGATACTCATCTATTAAAATATATTTAAATTTTTCTTGATATTTTAATAAAATATCGGGATTTTCTTCAAACAACTCATATGTTTTTAAAAGTAAATCGTCAAAATCTAAAGCAGAAGATTTTTGACATCTTTTTTCATATATTTGATAAATTCTTCCAAACTCATCTCTTTTTGCTATTTTATCAGTTTGTGTTAGTTCTGGTCTTTGATTATAATCATTGGATTTTATAAAATGATTCTTTAGTGAAGATATTCTATTTCTAATTACGTTTGGTTTATAGATTTCTTTATCAAGTTCTAATTCTTTAATTATACTTTTTACTAGACTTTTTGAATCTTCTGTGTCATAAATAGTAAAGTTTGCTGGATAATTAAATTTATTTGATTCAATACGTAAGATTTTAGCAAACATCGAATGAAAAGTACCCATCCAAAGACTAGCTGATTTATAAGGTTGAGTGATTTGATCAATTCTGATTCTCATTTCTTTAGCTGCTTTATTTGTAAATGTTAGTGCCAAAATATTAAATGCGTTGATTTTATTGTTTAACATATTTGCTATCCTGCACGTGATAACTCTTGTTTTTCCAGATCCAGCTCCAGCAATAACAATTAAAGGTCCATCAATATGTTGCACAGCTTTTTGTTGCTGTGAATTTAATTCTTGCAGATAATTTTCCATGTTTAAAAAATGAGACTTCAAATGTACATTTTTAATAGGTATATATATAGTAGGTGTTGATAATTTTTTTGTATGTTTGCATGCTAGAGAAAACACTCATAACAAAAATATAGTTTAAGAAAACGAATATTGCATGAAAAAACTTTTACTTTTTATAACGACATTTATAATTTCGTTATTTTTCACTAAACATATCAGCGCTCAACATACAATTAATACTTCAGGAATGACGTTCGTACCTAATTCTCTTGTTATTTCCGCTGGCGAAAATGTAACATTTGTTAACACAGGAGGATTTCATAATGTAAATGGAAGTTTAGCTTCATATCCAAATAACCCTCAAGGTTTTGGTAATGCTGGGGGTGTTGTAGGGCCTGGTGTTATGCTTTCAAATTTTACATTTGGAATTCCTGGAACGTATAATTATCACTGTGATCCACATTTACCTGGAATGGTTGGGCAAATTATTGTTAATCCGGCTCAAAATCCATCAATAGATGTAATTAACATAACAAATCCTACCTGCGCTGGTACACCAACTGGAGAAATTGAGGTTAATATTAATCAGACTATACCAACTACACCAATTGAAGTTAATATAATTTGGGAAAATCCAACAACTGGATTTTGGATTCCTCTTGGTGGTGCTACAGCTTCATCAAATCAGCCATTTGTTTTTACTGGTATGGTAGCTGGTAACTGGCTAGTAACAGTTACAGATACTCTGACTGGTAACATAATTGACTCCGATTCTTTAATTGGTTCAAATGCATTAATTGCCCCAGATCCACTAGTTGTTCAACTTATGTCTCTAAATGATCCAACTAATATTCTTAGTTCTGATGGTTCTATTGATATAACAGTTTTAGGGGGAACTCCTGGATATACATACTTGTGGCAGGAAGCAACAAATAATTTTAATGCTACAACAGAAGATATAAATAATTTACCTATTGGTTCATACCAACTAACCGTTACAGATTCTAATAATTGTATTATTTCAGAAGTCTGGACTTTGGAAGCTACTGCTTGTTCAAATGGAAATTATGAAACTAAAAATGTAAGTTGCTTTGGAGAACAAGATGGTGAAATTCATATCACTGGTGCATATGGTACACCTCCATTGACATTTGCAATAGATACAGTGTCATCAACAGACCCAAATTTTCCAACACAACTATATTGGAACTCTAAACATACTGATTTGACGGGTGTAGGATCATGGACATTTTCAAACACTGCAGGTCCTTCAGGCTACCAAATGCCTAGAAGAGTAGCACCTGAGAAATACTATTATTTTTTTACAAGCGCTGATTCAGCGTGCGCTGATTCGACAAATAATATTGAAGATATTACAACACTAGATAGATTTGGAGAAATTTATTCAGTAGATATAGATACTATAAATACAGATCCTGGAGCATCTAATGGTAGTATTCAGGTCACTAACGTAACAGGTGGATATCCATTAATTGACACAATTACTCCTCCACTTTATGTGGGTTATTTGTATGAATGGTATGATAGTGATACTAATTTGATTACAATTACTACATCAAATATTTTATCTGGTTTAGATTCAGGAATTTACCATTTAGTTATTACTGATAGTAGTGATTTTCGATGTGAAAGTCCAATGTATCAAGCACGTGTTAATGTTGCTCCGCCTTGTAATCCAGTGATTGACACTATTATAAATAACTTGTGTCCTCAATCATCTAGTGGCGAAATACACATAGGATCTTTAACTGGTTACAACAAATTTATTTTTCTTAATGACTCTCTCGACACTTTAAGAATTAGTTCAATATATGATACGGTTTTTACAATTGCTGAAGAAAATTTAAGTTCAAGAGATTATTATATAACATTATTAGATACAAATACTGTTTCTTCAAATAGCTGTTCTGACACTACTCTTGGGCCAATCTCAATTACTGAACCAATAATAGATAGTCCAATAATATTATCTGCAAATCCAAATGGATCCAATAATTTATGTTCAGGAGATTCTACTCAACTATTGGTAAATGTAACAGTTCCTAATACTAACGTAAATTATTATTATTATATTTCTGGAGGTCCTGTACCAGGGACAACAATCAATGATAGCACAATTGAATATTATTCAGCTGGTAGTTATCAATTAGTTTTATTTCATAATAACTCCATTAGTTGTTTAAACGATTCTGGATATATTCCATTGGATTTTGATATCAATGAGTATAAGCTAGAATTTTCTAGTATAAATAGCGTTGGTGATAGTTCATGTGCATCTCTACCAACCGGTCAAATTAATATTATTCTTGATACTGTAACAAATCTTCCATTAACTTATAATTTGTATAATTCTAATAATACACTTTTGCAATCTGATATCTCCAATAATTTAACTAATGACTTTACTCAAATTATATATGGAACATACAATATTACTATTGAAGATAATAATGGTTGTGTAGTAGAATCAAATAGCCTTATTTCGGTAGAAGAAATTAATAATTTGCAGGTTAATGTTGTTTATGAAAAAGAAACTTGCTTTGGTTTTGATGGTTCCGTTCAATTAATTGTTGATACTACTCATTATTTCTTTAGTGCAGATAGTTTATATTATGATTTTTGTTTGTTAGATAGTTTAGGTAATCCTGTTTTAACAAATACTTATAGTTATTATATTAACCCGATAACTAATGATACTTTACTATCAAATATAGTTGACACTGGCTATACTTATACATTTGAAGGATTAGCTGCTGGTTTATATCACGTTTTAGTAAAGACTGATGCCTGTCATGATACCATTCCTTTAACAATTGAAAAGGTAATTCAACCAACTATTACAGGACTTAATCTTAACCACGAAACTTGCTGTGGTTTTGATGGTTCAATAGATGCTTTGGTTGATATTGGTGATGCTATGAACATAGAATATACAATTGCTTTTGATACAACTGTAATTGCAATTGATACAATTAATGGAACTTACCCTTACATGAATGGTTTAAATGCATGGCCATCACAATCATTTATTGATACTTTTGTAAATGTTCAGGATAGTTCACATTTTGTAAATTTAACTAGAGGTTATTATATTATTCATCTTTATGATTCAATAATTGGATGTGAGGATACATATACTACAAAAATTGATTTAGGTATTGATACTAGTTTAGCTTCTCAACTTGATATGCAATTATCGTTTACAAATATGTTATGTTATGACTCAATAAATGCAACAGTAAAAGTTTTATATCCGAATGTGTGTTACGATTATCAGTTGTGGTTGTATAATGATACTTTAAACCCAAATTTAATATCTACTGATATCACTAGTAGCATTGATAGTTTTGTATATTTTAATGAACTTTATAAGGGAATATACGGAGTACAAGCTATTTCACATTCAAAATACAAAGGATGTGTAGTTAGATCTGATACGATTGAGATACTTGAGCCAGAGGTTATTTCTTATGATTCACCTTTAAGTTCTGCTGTGTATTGTACCAATCCTGGAACATGTAATGGTCAAGTTTGGTTACCAAACTCTCCAGTAGGAGGCGTTCTAGATACTTCATCAATAGCAAATAATGCTGTTTACAAATATTATATAAATAAAATAAATACTTCTGTCAATTACTTTAGCGGACCAATATTAACTGATAGTATGTTTTTTGATCTATGTCCAGGAGATTATGAAGTGCAAGTTACTGATGGAAACAATTGTATTATTAGAGATACGATAACAGTTCTTGATTCTTCGCTGTATATCGATAGTTTTCATGTAACCGCTATTTCTTGTTTTGATAGCACTAACGCGACTGCTCAAGTATTTGCTTATGGTGGAAGAGAGCCTGTATATACATATGTTTGGGAAGATTCGTCTAATACAGTTATTGATTCATCATACAATTCATCAGTATCAAATTTATCTACTGGAATTTATTCAGTTACAGTATATGATTCTACGGGTTGTATGGCTATGGATTTTACAGAGATCTTAAGCGCACCAGATAAATTGGTTCTTGCTGCGAAAAGAGATGATTATTCTACAGAGGAAAATTGTTTGGGAGAATCATATGATGGTAGTATAGGATTTGAAATCAGAGGTGGTACACAGCCTTATATTTTTAACTGGTCATTTTATAATGATCCTTCTATCAGTGGGTCTGACAGTTCTAATGCAGTATATTGTGATACATGTACTTCATATCAGTGGGATGATCTGCAAATTGATTCAATATATATTCTTGAGGGTCTAACTGCTAATTCTTACCTAATTAGTATTACAGATATTAACGGTTGTGTAGATACACTTTGGTTACCAATAGATTCTTTTCGAGTAACAGCTAGAAATCAAAATAATCCTTTAATTTTTGAAAATATAATTTACCAAGACTCAATTTGTTTTAATTCTCAGAATGGAGATGTAACAATTATTATTGATACCATTGCAAGTTGGCCGTTATCTTATTCTATTGACAATGGATCTAACTATAGTTCAGATAGTGTATTTAATAATTTAACTGTTGGTACATATGATATCAAGGTTAAAGATACTTACGGCTGTACAATTGATTCTTCATTTGTTGTTTTTGAATACGATTCATTATTTATTGTAGATTCAGTTAATAATATAAGTTGTTATGGTGATACAAATGGATTTATTTCAATTACAAGTTTTGGAGGAAGTCAACCGCACACTTATCTTTGGACAGGACCTAACGGGTTCATATCAACAGCTACAAGTATAACTGATTTACATATAGGGACTTACTCCGTTACTATTTCAGATATAAATTTATGTCATACAACAGATAGTTTTGAAATAACTGAACCATCGCCATTACAATTAAATATTATTAGTTCATCAATACAAGACGTAATTTGCAATGGAGAAAATAATGGAAGAGCAGAGGTTGAAGTATTAGCAAATTCGGGAACTTCTCCATATGAATTTTTGTGGTCTAACGGAGTTACAACTGCACTCAACTTGTCCTTGTCAGCTGGCACTAGTACTTGTACAGTTACTGATTTTAATGGTTGTCAAGAAGTGATTTCAGTTTCTATAGATGAACCTGTTGAACTAGTTTTAAATATTTTAAATGTTGAAGATAATTTATGCTTTGGAGATCAAATAGGTGAGATTTTTGTTTTAGGAACAGGTGGTACAGAGCCTTATCAATATTTAATTAATAATGTATCTCAAAATGATCCATTATATGAAAATTTAGCTTCAGGTTCATATACTTTAAGTTTTGTTGATGCAAATGACTGTTCATCTACTGAAATTATTCAAGAGATAAAAGAGCCAGGTGAAATTAATTTACCGATTTCTGCATTTAGAACAACATGTAATTCAACTGATGATGGATTAATAAATATTATATTTAAAAATGGCGTTGCACCATATGAATATATTCTTTACCAAAATGGTGCTCAAATAAGTTCAGGTAATGTCTATAATCAAGAAGACACCCTGTTTTTAACACATTTATCTCCAGCTAACTATTTTGTATCCGTTGAAGATTATAATAGTTGTACGACTAGTAGTGATGAAGTAGAAGTAATAGAACCAGATCTTATTGTGGCAGATTTTAGTTTATCGTCTGATTTAATTACAAAAGGAAGTGTACTTAATTTAACAAATCTGAGTACACCTTCGTCTGGTGATGGACAAGCTAATATTTTTGAATGGAATATAACTAATGGTAATGGCTCCTTTGAATCTGGATATGATTACACATCTGAAAATCCACAAATTAGTTACTCAGAACAGGGCGTTTATATTATTACTTTAACTGCTAACAATCTTGATTTAGATGCTTCATGTGAAAGTGTCTTTTCTAAAACAGTTGAAGTACAAGGCTATGATGTTATTAACTTATTTAGTCCAAATGATGATCAAATAAATGACTTGTTCCATTTCCAAGATCAGTTATTAGATGAGTTGTATGTTGAGATCTATAATAGATGGGGTAAGCGTGTATATCACTGGCAAGATCCTCAAGGTTTTTGGGATGGAAAAGGATATAACTCTGAGTTACTTCCAGAGGGTGTTTATTTCTTTGTTATGGAAGCTGTTGGTAAAGATGGATCAGAATATACTGAAAAAGGAAGTGTAACCTTGGTTAGATAGATTAATTTAAATATTATGAGAAAAATAATTTTATTTTGTTTAGTTATAGTAACCTCTTTAAATGTTAGAGCTACTCATATCATGGGAGGTGAAATCACATGGGAATGTATTAAAGACGGTGTCGATGAAGGAAAATATATTTTCACTTTAAAGGTATACAGAGATTGTAGTGGTGCTAACCTATCTGCTTCAACACAATTTATTGATGTTTGGAATCATCCAACCGTTACTCAAATTACAGCTAATTTTATTTCAAATAATGATATATCTCCGAACGGAAATGCAACAAATAGTGGTAATTCTTGCTTAGACTGTGCTGCTGGTAATCCAGGTTCAGTTGAAGAGTATGTATATCAATCAGATCCAGTAAACTTACCTGGCGTTCCTCCTGCAGTAGGCTGGAGTTTTACTTGGGATTTGTGTTGTAGAAACGGTGCAATTACTAATTTAGTTCTTTCAAGTACAACAAGTCCTAGTGAAGGATTTACACTTAGAGCAACAATGTTTGCATATGTTGACCCAGTTTCAGGTCTCCCGCTAGATGGTGATCCATGCTTTGATTCATCTCCGCTTTTTAATGAAGAACCTAAAACAATTATTTGTACAGGCTATCCTTTTGCTTATTCTCATAATGCATCTGATCCAGAACTAGATAGTATTGTGTATTCATGGGATGAACCTTTAGATGATGCAGTTGCTTTTGGAGTTTTTAACCCTCCAATTGACCCTTCTCCAATTCCTTTTTTAGCACCATATTCATTTAATTCACCACTACCAGGAAATCCAAATTTAGATGCAAACACTGGAGAAATTTCTTACAATTCTAATGTTTCTGGAAACTTTGTAACCGTTGTAAGAGTAGATGCTTATAAATGTGGACAGAAAGTCGCATCTGTATATCGTGAAATTCAAGCAGTTTTAATTGGTTGCCCAACTATGTCAAACGGACAATCTAATTTACCACCTACTATTACACCTCCAAACGGTCCTCAAAACTGGATAACTATAACTAACCCATCATCGGGTTTACCTTCTTATTCAACTACTGTTAACGCTGGTGAACTTGTAACTTTCGATGTTATTGGTCAAGATTTAGATATGTATGCAAATAATGTTCCACAAGATGTAGAGATGACAATTTCAGGTGGTCAAATGGCAGCAGACTTTATAACAGACACATTGTGTAATAACCCCCCATGTGCAACTTTTACCGATAATAATAGTAATCCGCCTCCAATTTTTTCACCATCAGTTGTACAAGGTCAGTTTCAGTGGCAAACTGATTGTAACCAAATTTTATCTGATGCTGGATGTGGTAATACAACGAATACTTTTAATTTTTTAATTAAGGTGCAAGACGATTTTTGCCCAGCTAATGCAATTACAATTGCTACACTTAGTATAACAATATTACCCGCACTAGTGCAACCAGCTCCAGATTTTCAATGTGTTACTGAAAATTTAAATGGAGATGTTACATTAACATGGGATCATTTGCTTGGTGCAAATAATTCAACTACTTATCAAATATTTGGTGCTCCAAATATAGGAGGTCCATATACTCAGTTAGATGATGTTACTTATCCAGCTGATTTAGTCACTATTCAAAATTCAAACTTACCTCCTGGAACACAATATTATTTTATGACATTAAATTCTTTGTGTGCAGATCAGTCCGAACCTTCTGATACTATGGTGCCAATTAATTATAGTTTAACATCTTCTAACGTAAATTGTTACAATGGAAATGATGGTAGAATAGTTGTTGATATGCAGACGAATTTAATAAACCCTTTTTATTATTATTTGAATGGAGTTTTAAATACCAATCCAGTTGATTCTGTATTTGATAATTTGTCTGCTGGATTATACACAGTTGCGCTTACTGATAATATGAACTGCTACATTGAAGAAGAGGTTGTTATAAGTGTACCAGGTAATCCTCTTCAAGTATTAACAATTGATACTATCAACACATGTCATTCAGATAGTACTGCTTTTGCAGTTGCTTTAGGTATTGGTGGTACTCCTTTTGCAAATGGCACATATTTATATAATTGGTATGATAGTAATGTTGGTTCAAATAATCCAACTATATCTACTAATGATACTGCATTTAATTTATATACGGGAACATATTTTGTTAGAATAACAGATGCAAATGGTTGTGATACCAACGCTAGTGTTCAAATTATATCTCCACAATTACCACTTTCTAGTTCCAATCAGATTGGTCCTGTTGTGTGTAAAGGTGATAGTAGTGGGTACATTATTGGTGATGCAGGTGGAGGTTTTCCGCCATACACATATACTTGGTCTACTTCATTAGGTGGTATTATTCAGCAAAGTTTTGGTATATCTAACAAGGATACTTTAAAAAATATTCCGACAGGAGTATATCTATTAGATATTATAGATCAAAGAGGTTGTCAATCTTCTCAGATAAGTATTACTGTAAACGAACCTTTACATCCTTTAGTTATTGATACAGTTATGCTAGTGGATTCGATAGATTGTTTTGGAGATAGTACTGGAAGAGCAGTAGTTTATCATAGTGGTGGAGATCCAAGTGGAATAGCTCCGGCATATCAATATTTATGGGATAATGGAGAAGTAGATAGTCTTGCTCAGCATTTATACTCGGGTTATCGTTCAGTTATTGTTACTGACGGTAGAGGATGTCAAGTCATAGATAGTGTTTTTGTTCCTGAGAGTTCAGAGATAATATCAATATTAACTATAGATTCTACTGTTAATTGTTATGGTAGTAATAACGGTATAGTTTCTGTAACTACTTCAGGAGGTCATCCAAATTATATTTATTCTTGGAGTAATGGTCAACCTTTAGGTTCAGGTAATGTAGATACAGCCTTTAATTTAAGTTATGGTTCTTATTCCTTAACTACTGAAGATTCTTGGGGTTGCTCTGTAGTAGATAGCGTATTTATGACAGAACCTGATTTACTAACAATGGAAGCGATTGAATTAGAATGGATATCTTGTAAAGATTCTGCTGATGGTTTAGCATTTGCTGTAGCTCAAGGTGGTACAACTCCTTATGTTTTTAGTTGGGGTGGTAACCAAATAGGAGATACAGTAAACACCTTGTCTCCAGGAGTTCATTTAGTTACAGTAACTGATGCTAAAGGATGTACAGCATCTGATACAGTTGAGATACATGAACCTCCTTATTTGCTTGTTAGTATAGGCAATGTTGTACCAGTGTATTGTAATGGTGTTAATACAGGAAGTTTAACTGCTACTGCATCTGGTGGAACACCTGGATATACATATTTATGGGATGATAATCCTGCTTTACCACAAATAACAGCAACAGCTAGTTATTTAGAGTCAGGTATTTATACAGTAACAGCAACTGATTCAAGAGGTTGTATTGCTACTGCTACTGAAGATATATCGCAAGTAGTTCCAACCATGAATTTAGATACATCTTTTACTAATGTAAGTTGTCATGGTAGTAATGATGGATCAGCACTTGTTATAGCTAGCGGTGGTCATGCTCCATATACTTATACATGGGTGGGTACAAATAGTTCGTTTGTAAGTTATACTTCTTCAATATCTAGTTTGTCAGCTGGAACGTATTCTGTTACTGTTACGGATACAAATAATTGTACACGAAATTCAAGTGTTGATATTTATGAGCCACTTCCAATTATATATAATGTATCTACTTCTGCCGATGAGTTATGTTTAGGAGCATGTAATGGAGAGATTCATATTGATTCTATTACGGGAGGAACACCTCCTTATGTTGGTATGCTTACATCTAATACAACAGGAACAATAACATATTTAACAATGTCAGGTGATAGTGTAATAAATGGGGTTTGTGCTGGTGATTACACAGTTATGGTTACGGATTCAGGATTATGTTCTTCATCTATGCTACCTTCTGGAAATAGTCAAGCGGTAGTTAATTCTACAGTTTCAGTGCTTACTGATCCGCAAATTGCTGTTACAGATAATGTAGATTGTTTTGGTGGTATTACAGGAGAGATACAACTTACAAATCCAGACTTTGATTATCTATATGTTTGGAGAGATATAAATGGTTCATATATAACTACTGGAATAAGTGTCAATAACTTAATTGCTGGTCAATACTATGTTAGTGCAGAATATCAAAATTTAGGGGCCGGAATTGCACCCCCTTATAATGTTGGTCCATCAGATAGTTCAACAGCTCCAGGAGGTTATAATGACGGAAATTGGCATTTAGAGTTAGATTGTATATCTCCAAGTAAAATAATTTCATCTTTAGTTTATGCTAGGGATACTAACACTATAACGTTTGAATTAAGAGATGATATTGCTACTGTTTTAGATGATACAACTATAACTGTTTATCCTGGACCACAAAGAATTTACTTAGATTTTGATGTTCCTGTTGCTAATGCATTACAATTAGGTATAAGTGCAACTGGATCAGGATTGTTTAGAAACAGACAGCCTTTTGGAAGTTCAATGCAATTTCCTTATTTAGGATCAACTATTAATATTGTTGGTACTGGCCAAAATTCTGAGAGAAATTATTATTTCTTTTACGATATAGAAGTTCAAGAAATTACTAGTAATTCTGTACCTGGTTGCATTTCATATTCAGATACAGTAATGATTACTGAGCCGGACCCACTTTCAGTTAGTGGAGTAGTTGATCCAGCGGATTGTTTTGGTGGTAGTTCGGGTTCTATATCTGTTTCAGTAATAGGTGGAACACCAAACTATACTTATCAATGGTCTAATGGTTCTAATTTAAGTCAGATAAATAATTTATCATCTGGTGATTATACTGTTACAATTACTGATGCTAATTCTTGTATTTTAGTAGATACATTTACAGTAACTCAACCAAATCCAATAAATGTTTCAATTTCTAGAGGTTCAAATAACGCAAATAATTCTGCTTATTTTGAACTTTCTGTAAATGGATCTAGTGCTTCAGGAGGAACAGCTCCATATGTATATACTTGGAAGAGGGAATATCCTGCTGGTGTATTTACAAATGTTGGAGGTGGAAATAATTATACTGTATATGCTGCTGGAACTTATAGTGTAACAGTTCTAGATGCAAATGGATGTACAGTTGAGTCAAATGACTTTACATATAATAATCCGCCAACTTCTATTGAAGAAAGTAGTGAAGTGATTAAGTTAGAAATTTATCCAAATCCATTTAATGATATAGCAGTTGTTGATTTTGGTAGATATATTTCTAATTCACAATTAAAAATATTTAATATAGTTGGTGAGTTGGTAGATGTATATGAAGTAAGAGACGCAGATAAATTAGAAATAGAAAGGAAAGAGAAGGTGAATGGGGTATATTTTGCAGAGATTGAGATAGATGATAAGAAGATATTTAAAAAAATAATATTAGAATAAAGTGAATATTTTAAGTTAAATAATATTATAAAAAAGAGATCAAAAAGTGATCTCTTTTTTAATTATTAAATTTTATTTAAATATTTTGAATAAACATCGTTTTAAAAAAAACATCTAACAATTTTACATTTTATGAATAAATTATTACATTTGCCGGCCATTTTATAGATATGATATGCCAACAATACAACAATTAGTAAGGAAAGGTAGGACAAGCATTAATAAAAAAAGTAAGTCATTAGCTTTAAAAAGTTGCCCTCAGAGGAGAGGTGTTTGTACTAGAGTTTACACAACTACACCAAAAAAACCTAACTCAGCTTTAAGAAAAGTTGCTAGGGTTAGATTAACAAATGGTAATGAAGTTAATGCTTATATTGGTGGAGAAGGACATAATTTACAGGAATATTCAGTTGTTCTTGTTAGAGGTGGGAGAGTGAAAGATTTGCCTGGTGTAAGATATCATATAGTAAGAGGTGCTTTAGACACTTCAGGTGTTAATGATAGAACACAAAGAAGATCAAAATATGGTGCTAAAAGACCAAAAAAATAAAAGTTAATGAGAAAAAGAAGAGCAAAAAGAAGAATATTACTTCCAGATCCAAAATTTGAAAGTATTCTGGTAACTAGATTTGTTAACAATTTAATGCTAGATGGTAAAAAAAATACTGCCTTTAAAGTTTTGTATGATGCTCTGGATGACATAAGTACGAAAACAGATGAAAATATTATTTCTGTTTTTGAAAAGGCGTTAGAAAATGTCATGCCTCATGTAGAAGTTAGAAGTCGGAGAATAGGAGGGGCAACATTTCAAATTCCCCATCCTGTAAGAGAAGATAGAAGAATTTCTTTAGCAATGAAGTGGACAATAGGAGCAGCAAGAAAAAGAAATGAAAAAACAATGACGGGAAGATTGTCTGCAGAGTTACTAGCGGCATATAAAGAGGAAGGAGCAGCTTATAAAAAGAAGCAAGATACACATAGAATGGCGGAAGCTAACAAGGCATTTTCACATTTTAGATTTTAAATTATGGCTAGAGATTTAACATATACAAGAAATATAGGTATCGCAGCACATATTGATGCTGGTAAAACTACAACTACCGAAAGAATTTTATATTACGGAGGTGTATCACATAAGATTGGAGAGGTTCATGATGGAGCAGCTACAATGGATTGGATGGAACAAGAACAAGAAAGAGGTATCACAATTACTTCTGCAGCTACAACATTAAATTGGCCATATAGAGGCAAAGATTATCACGTAAATATTATCGACACACCTGGTCACGTTGATTTTACAGTTGAAGTAAATAGATCTTTAAGAGTTTTAGATGGTCTAGTTTTTTTGTTTTCAGCCGTTGATGGTGTAGAACCTCAATCAGAAACAAATTGGAGATTGGCAAATAATTATAATGTTCCACGTATAGGTTTTGTAAATAAAATGGATAGACAAGGAGCTAATTTTTTAGCTGTTTGTAAAGACGTTAAAGAAATGTTGGGTTCTTATGCACTTCCTTTACAAATTCCTATAGGAGCTGAGTCAGAATTTAAGGGAGTTGTTGATCTAATAAATTTTAAAGGTATTGTTTGGAACGAAGAGGATCAAGGGATGACTTTTAAAGAAATAGATATTCCTGCAGAATTGCTTGATGAAGCAAGAGAATATAGAGCTAAATTACTTGAAGCGGTTGCTGAATTTGACGAATCATTAATGGAAAAATATTTTGAAGATGAGGAGTCATTAACTGAGAGAGAAATATTAAATGCTCTGAGACAAGCAACAATCACTGGAAAAGTTGTTCCTATGATGTGCGGTTCTGCCTTTAAAAATAAAGGTGTTCAAGCAATGTTAGATATGGTTATGGAAATATTACCATCTCCACTTGATGTTGAGGCTATTACAGGAACAAATCCTGATACAGAAGATGAAGAAAGTAGAAAGCCATCAGTTGATGCCCCTTTTGCATCGCTAGCATTTAAAATTGCAACAGATCCTTATGTGGGAAGACTATGTTTTACAAGAGCATATTCTGGTAGTTTAGATCAAGGTAGTTTTGTTTTAAATACTAGAACTGGAAAAAAGGAGAGAATATCTCGTATTTATCAGATGCATTCAAATAAGCAAAACCAAATAGATAAGTTAAATGCCGGTGATATTGCTGCATTAGTAGGCTTTAAGGATATTAGAACTGGTGATACATTATGTGATTTAAATTCTCCTATTGTATTAGAATCAATGGATTTTCCAGATCCTGTAATAGGTATAGCTATAGAACCTAAAACACAAAAGGATTTAGACAAATTAGGAGTTGCACTTGGCAAGTTAGCAGAGGAAGACCCTACGTTCACAGTTAAAACAGATGAAGATTCAGGTCAGACTATTATATCTGGTATGGGAGAATTACATTTGGATATTATAATTGATAGATTAAAAAGAGAATTTAATGTAGAATGTAATCAAGGAGCTCCTCAAGTTGCATATAAAGAGGCAATTACCTCACCAGTAGATCATAGAGAAGTATATAAGAAACAATCTGGAGGACGTGGAAAATTTGCGGATATAAAATTTGAGTTATCACCAGTAGATTCTGATTTTGAAGGTGAAGGATTACAATTTATTAATGAAATTAAAGGTGGTAATATTCCTAAAGAATTTATACCTTCTGTAGAAAAAGGATTTTCTATGGCGATGAGTAATGGTGTATTAGCTGGTTATCCACTAAATTCTATGAAAGTACGTTTGTATGATGGATCATATCATGATGTTGATTCTGACCAGCTTTCGTTTGAGTTGTGTGCGCAGATAGCATTTAAAACTGCAGCTAAACAGGCTAATGCAAAAATATTAGAACCTATTATGAAGTTAACTGTAATTACACCTGAAGAAAACATGGGTGATGTTATTGGTGATTTAAATAGAAGAAGAGGAAATGTTGAAGGTATGGATGATAAAGGAGGAGCTAAGGTGGTAAATGCTAAAGTGCCTCTTTCAGAAATGTTTGGTTACATAACAGATCTTAGAACTATAACATCTGGTAGAGCTACATCAACGATGGAATTTCATGATTTTAGTGAAGCACCAAAAAACATTTCAGATGAAGTTATTAAAGCAAATAGTGGAGAATAAAATATATTAGATGGCACAGAAAGTAAGAATAAAATTAAAATCTTTTGATCATACGTTAGTAGATCAATCTGCAGAGAAAATTGTTAAGACTGTAAAAAGTTCAGGGGCTATTGTAAGTGGGCCAATCCCACTTCCGACTCATAAAAGAATTTACACAGTTCTTAGGTCTCCACATGTTAACAAGCAAGCAAGGGAACAATTCCAATTGGCAAACCATAAAAGGTTAATGGATATCTATAGTTCATCATCTAAGACTATAGATGCCTTAATGAAGTTAGAGTTACCAAGTGGTGTTCACGTTGAAATTAAAGTAATTTAATAAGTATTAAAATGCCAGGATTAATAGGGAAAAAAATAGCAATGACGTCAATCTTTTCTGAAACAGGAAAAAATATCCCATGTACAATATTACAAGTTGGACCATGTAAAGTGACACAAATAAAAAGTATTGAAAAAGATGGTTACAATGCTCTGCAGCTTGGATATCTTGAACAAAAAGAGAGTAGAGTATCAAAAGCTTTGAAAGGACATTTAAAGAAAGCAAATTCAGCACCATTAAAAAAATTAGTAGAATTTCCTGCAGATATTGATGTAGAACTAGGGCAAGATTTAAATGTTGAAGTTTTTGAAGTCGGAGATTTTGTTACAGTTTCTGGTACATCCAAAGGAAAGGGGTTTCAAGGAGTTGTTAAAAGACATAATTTTAGAGGAGTTGGAGATGCTACTCATGGTCAACATAATAGAATGAGAGCTCCAGGTTCTATAGGGGCAGCATCATATCCCGCAAGAGTTTTTAAGGGAATGAGAATGGCTGGTCAAACTGGAAATGCTAAGGTTAAGATTGAGAATTTAGAAGTTCTTAAGGTTATGTCAGATAAGAATATTATAGTTGTTAAAGGTTCTGTACCTGGCGCGAGAAATTCATATATAACAATAGAAAAATAATGAAAATAGTAGTACATAAAATTTCAGGAAAGGAAACAACTAAGAAAGTTGATTTAAATAGTAATGTGTTTGGCTTCACACCAAATGATCATGCTATATATTTAGATGTAAAACAATATTTAGCAGCTCAAAGATCTGGTACACATAAGGCTAAAGAAAGATCAGATGTTAAGGGAAGTAGAAGAAAATTAAGAAAACAAAAAGGAAGTGGTGCAGCTAGAGTTGGTGATATAAAAAATCCTTTATTTAGAGGAGGGGGTAGAGTATTTGGTCCTCGTCCAAGAAAGTATGATTTAAAAGTTAATAAAAAGGTTAAAAGAATTGCAAAAAAATCTGCCTTGTCCTACATGGCAAAGGACAAAAATATTATTGTTTTAGAGGATTTTACTATTGATACTCCAAAAACAAAACAATATTTAGATATATTAACAAATTTTGGATTGCAAGACAATAAAACTTTGCTAGTACTTTCTCAATCTAATGATAATATATTGTTATCATCAAGAAATTTAAAAAAAGCAAGAGTAGTTTTAGCATCAGAGTTGAACACTTATGATGTTATGAATACCAATAAATTGATGCTTTTAGAATCATCAATTAAGGAAATTGAAAAAAACTTTTAAATATAAAAATGAATATTGTTAAGAAGCCAATTATTACCGAAAAGATGACTGACCAAAGCGAAAAATACAATCGTTTTGCTTTTGTTGTTGATAAAAACGCAAATAAGATTGAGATAAAAAAAGAGGTTGAAAAAATGTACGATGTTGTAGTGACGTCAATAAAAACTATGGTATGTATTGGTAAAAAAAGAGTTAGAGGTACAAAATCTGGAATGATTGTAGGTAAAACATCTACTTATAAAAAAGCAATTGTTACACTTGCTGAAGGTGATAGTATAGATTTTTATAGTAATATATAATTATAAATATGGCATTAAAAAAATATAAACCGGTTACGCCTGGACAAAGACATAAAGTGGCTATTACTTTTGATGAAATTACTAGTTCTAGTCCAGAGAAAAGTTTACTTCTTAAGAAAAAGAGAAGTGGGGGTAGAAATGATACTGGTAAAATGACTATTGAAAATATTGGTGGTGGTCATAAAAAAAGATATAGAATCATAGATTTTAAAAGAGATAAAAAAGATGTTTTATGTAAAGTAGCTTCTATAGAGTATGATCCCAACAGAACCGCTAATATTGCTCTACTTCATTATGTTGATGGAGAAAAAAGATATATAATTTCGCCTGACGGACTTCAAGTTGGAATGGAGTTATTGTCAGCAAAAAATGCACCAATTAATATTGGAAATACACTGCCATTGAGTGAAATCCCTTTAGGTACAACAGTTCACAATGTTGAATTAAGGCCAAAGCAAGGAGGTATACTTGCAAGAAGTGCAGGTTCAAGTGTTCAATTAATGGCTAGAGATGGAAAATATGCTACTGTAAAACTATCCTCTGGTGAAATTAGAAAAATTTTGATTACTTGTTTAGCAACAATTGGATCAGTATCCAATCCGCAACATCAGTTACAAGTTTCAGGAAAAGCAGGTCGTAGTAGATGGAAAGGAAGAAGACCAAATGTTAGAGCAACTGTAAAAAATCCTGTTGATCACCCTATGGGAGGTGGCGAAGGAAAGCATTCAGGTGGCTTACCAAGAAACAAAAATGGTGTTCCTGCTAAGGGATATAAAACAAGAAATAAGAAGAAGAGTTCAAACAAATACATAATAGAAAGAAGAAAATAATTTTATGTCAAGATCATTAAAAAAAGGACCATATATTCATTACAAACTGCAAAGAAAAGTTGATGCAATGAACGAATCAGGTAAAAACACGGTGATTAAAACTTGGTCAAGAAGTTCCATGATATCACCAGATTTTGTTGGTAAAACATTTGCTGTACATAATGGTAAACAGTTTATTCCTGTTTTTGTTACTGAAAATATGGTTGGACATAAATTAGGTGAGTTTTCTCCAACTAGAACGTATAGAGGACATGGATCAAATAGAAAAAAATAAAAAATGGGTGCTAGAAAAAGAATAAAATCTGAAAAAATTAAAGAAGCAAAAAAGAAAATTGCTTTTGCTAAACTTAACAACTGTCCAACTTCCCCAAGAAAAATGAGGTTAGTTGCTGATTTGATTAGAGGAATGGATGCAGATAAAGCTTTATCCCAATTAAAACATAACCCCAAAGAAGCCTCAGGAAGAATGGAAAAATTGTTGTTATCTGCATTATCTAACTGGGAAGCAAAAAATGAAGGGTCAAGTATTGATCAAGCAAATTTATATGTTTCAGAG
>Ga0066845_10000059_pt1 | contig 28834 bp, 33 predicted proteins | sample ETNtaG_31_FD_65488 | JGI IMG/M metagenome (GOLD analysis project Ga0066845, IMG submission 65488) | Marine microbial and viral communities from oxygen minimum zone, Eastern Pacific Ocean - ETNP201310SV78 | ecosystem: Environmental > Aquatic > Marine > Oceanic | place: Pacific Ocean: Eastern...
ACACCGTATGTCACTGCATCAGCATCAGCACAGAAGCCATACGAACCTTACTTCATGGATCCTGTGTACGACATGCGTGATCTGGATGAAGATGGCTCGCTCGACAATCCAGGTGACATTCTCTATCACGTCCCTACTAGGACAGGACAGAAAGATAATTACAGTCTAGGTATTGGTTTCTCTGCTACATGGTCCAAACCATTGGACAAAGAGTTACAAGAACAATGTAAAGAAGCAGCAGCAACACAAATTGCACTACAGCAACAGTTAACTGCTAACAAGAGATTAGATTTTGAGATCGCGAGACTCAAAAATTGTGGTGAATTATTGTTGCGTGGAATTCAATTCCATCCTAAGAGTCCTTATTACTCTGTGTGTGCAGATGTGGTAGTTAATAATCCACCTGGCCATGATCATCCACACGTCCATAAGATCGAAGCACCTGTGGTTAAAACCACTGTTACTGAAGCCAATGGGACAGCAGAAGATCTAAAAGAAATTTCTATCCCTTAGGTTTTTTCTTAGGAATTTTGAAAGGAGGCAGTCCTTTCTTCTCACGATACTTATTAGTTTGGAGCTCATTCTGAGATAACTTAGGGGGCTCCTTTCCTAATGCCTTTTTAATCTTTTTAATTATCTGTTTGACTATAGGTTTTACCAATTTCAACAGGAAGGGTGTTGCAGCAGCAGTTGCAGTTGCCACAACAGCGATTGATGCAGTGGTTGTGACCTGTCCTGCTGAGGGTATTGCCTTAATAATCTGATCAGGTATTGCTAAGTCTTCTTTGATCGGAATACATTCTTGACCGACCAATCTATATTCAACAATCTTCTTCTTACCAGCGTCTACTAGGGTCCCTACAGGCTCTTTTAGTTGCTGTGCTTCTGTAGGACAGTCTGGTGTTTTAGCGGTAACTGGCTTGATCTCAGGTGCCTTTACCTCAGGTGATGTAGGTGCTTCAGGTGCCTTGATAGGTGGGACTTCAGCACTATATTCAAACTTCAACTCGTCCTTATCATAATTCATAGGATTGAACGATGGGACACCACCATCACACAGGGTGATAGTGCCATTCTCATCGTCTATACCAATTTTTTTACTCTTATTGTTTACCTCGTGCGCTTCAACACAGCCAGGGATATTGACAACTGGTACACCAATATCCACAGTGACTGGTGCTGATGGGGGAATTGCTTGAGGTGCTTCAGTAAGAGCTGTGGGGATAGGCAGGACGTTAATATTGTCCACGCCTATCGGTTTGATCTCCATTAGAAGGGGAGAGCGGGACCTGTCTGTGTAGGTGCAGGTGCACCGATACTAGGAATTGCCCCACCAGTTACATCAGGCAATTCAGGCATGGCACCACTTACCAATCCAGGTAGTGCTCCAGTAACAGCGTCCATCACTGCTTCTGTAACCTTTTCCCTAGCACTCTCTGCAAGTGCTTCTCTATTAAGGTAAACGTAAGCACCACCGCCTACGATACCTGCTGTGCCAACAAATGATAGCACTGCTAAAACATTAATCAGTTTTTGCATCTTTCTTTTCCTCTTTAGGTTTATCATCGTCGCGCTTCTTAGCTGCTTGGACCCCAAAAGTAGCTAGCGTTCCTGTAAACACGCTGGCTATGAAAGTTGGATCGATCTGCTTCTGTTGTAAGCCAGGAATAGTTACATAATTAAGTGTAAGAATTGCTGCAGACCACGAAAGAATAACGACTCGCACCAATGCGGACAGACCTTCATCTGCCCAATCAAATTTATCCTTTTTGGCTTCAACCTTTTTAGGGGAAGATTCCATGGGAAAATTAATATGGCAGAGCTATTTAGCTCTCTGGTGCTGCCACTTTTTTCTTGCCGATATTATACTTACTTTCCAGTGTCCACTCGCCTTTATCCTTAAATGAAAGCACTTTGATCTGATTAAGGGGAGCAAGATCTAGCTCACCTTCTGTAACAACAGAGATCAAACCCCAATCACTAAGGAGTTTTGCAATACGATTACGACGTTGGACATCGTTTAGTGAAATATTTGCAGGCTTACCATCAAGAGCAAACAACTCTTTGAAATGCACGATGTAATACTTGCCACGCTTATGAAGAATGTGGCAGGATTGATACAGTTTACGCTCTTTGCGGGATGCTACACCGATACGGGTAAGTGTCTCTCTAACCTTAAGAAAGTCATCAGGTTCCTTAAGAGAAACCTCCAACATATCCTCCTGAGACCATGCGATTTCCTCGCTCATCTTTTTCCTCCGACATCAAGTTTTGATTTAATAACTTCAATCTGCTCCTTAGTCAAGATTCTCATAGCCTGCTGAGCTTTCTCAGTATTGTAGCCATAATATTGCTTCACGAGATCTATGTCGTGATTCTTTTCTTTTTTATCCCAAGGAGAAAATCTTTTAGATTTCCTGATACTATATAGGAAAAATTGATATTGAAGGTCATTATCAAGATAAGGACAACCATTCATAGCATTAGCATACATCACTGTATCAAGGTGTTGTGCTAGGCATTTGTTGATAACATACGCAGGATATTTCTTCATCGCTCTCTCATCGGTAGTGAGATCGCCCTGCTTTAGATTGATACTGTTGAGATAATCTTTAAGGGGGATCTCATGACTCATACCGAAAGAAGCTCCAGAGGTGAAGGGGGATAAAGGTCGTAGTTAGCAACTAGCAATTCAGTTTTATTCTTATTATCTGCTCGATGTTTCATACCATATGTGATCTTGAAGATCTCTTGATGGAAGTCTTGATATGCTTCCTTTAATTCATCATCATTATTATACGTCACCATCCAATCCCAAGGACAGATCTTACAATTCTCTACAAAGTCCTTATGATTAAAATCTTTATGCATCTTAGCATCAGTGCCATACAAAAATGATTTGATTTTGTATGGAGGATCTAAAAATACAAATACATTGTTACGCTCACTCTCTGCATCATTCATCACATCAGTGTAATCAAGGTTAGTGATGTGCCAATTCTTAATTACCTTAGAGATATCCTTCAGGTTTCGTGCACCACGAGTGGTAAAGTTTTGACGTGATGCTGTAGCAGAGAAGGAAGAGTTTTCTGTCAACCCGCTATAAGAACACTTATTAAGAATCCAAAAAAGCACAGCTTTATCAAAAGAGTTTGCTTCGGATATACTTTCTTTAGCAGACTTAAATAACTCTCTCGCGAGATCTTCGGTGAGGTTGTTTTCTTTAGCTTCAACCAACGCATCAGATAGATCATCACCATTCTTTTGGAGATTGATCCAGAAGTGGTAAAGGTATTCATACTTGTCATTTACCCACACAGGGATATGAGGATATTTCTGAGAGAAAAGGAGAGCGACTGATCCTCCACCAAGGAAGGGCTCGCGAAACTCACCAATATCTTTCGGAAACTTGTCAATTAGTTTAGGTGCTACCCTTGACTTACCGCCAGGATAACGAAGAGGAGTTTTCAAATACTTCATTTTGTAAGATCCATGTATGCCATAGGTTCGTCCCATGGTCCAATATTTACTTTGCCTGTAGGCAGTGCATTGAATGAGATAGTCCACCTATCATAGTCTTCTAGGTGTCTATCTGACTGATGCATCAACCATGAGGGGAAGAGAATCAGTTTACCAGGCTCTGCATCGATCGCAGCATGAGGACCATAATGATTTTCATTAATGACCTCAGATACAACCTCCATAGAGTCATAGTTTCTCTGAGTCAACGGGTCATGGAAGACAGTAGGAGCACCCTCTGTGATATAAAACACAGCACTGATGTAAGACATCGGATGTCTGTGTAGAGGATGACCCACTCCACTTCTTGCAGGGGCACGATTTGCCCACATAGTAGAGATCTTTAACTGATCACAATGTAGTTTATGATGTAAATGATAGTCTGTCAATGCCGCATAGAAAAACTCTTTGAGATCATAGATAGGACCTTCTTCAATGGTCTGCAACATTGGCCATGAAGTCTCTACACCTTCTGGGAAGTTGTTTTGCCTGAATTCTGTATTCTCCAACAACCAATCTGTCAACATTGGCCAGAAGTCTGAGTCAAACTTAGACTGATACGTCCTAACCTTTACTGGAAACAGATCTACATCTTTACCCCACTTCACTTAGATACCTCTAACTTCAACATATAGGTGTCACCACCATGATTAATCTCACCACTAGGGAATGAATTACATGCCACGGTGTAACGATCTTCAGGATCATTGTTAGGTAAACTACCGTGGATCAACCAACCAGGAAAGACAACGAATCTACCTGGTTTTGCCATACTATAGGATCTAATACCTGTAGTGGCACCCTTCTTACTCTCAACGTGGAGGTGTGCCCATTCACGCTGCTGCACAGGGTCTACAAAGTATGTAGGAGGACCCTCTGTAAGGTAGAAGACACCGCTGTAGTAGGACATAGCGTGTCTATGGGCACTGTGATACCACCCAGACCATGCTGGAGACCAGTTACCCCATGCTTTGTTTGCCTTCAGAGAGTCGCATTCCAGCGCCAGATCCTCAGCAATCTCATCAAAGCATGACTGAAACCAATCCATCATGAATTGATACTTAGGATTAGTTTCAACAGACTTACAAGTCTTTACACCTGTAGGGACGTTATCATTCTTCCAACTAGGTTCTTCCTGAAACAACCTAAGGCATTCAGCAGCAACATCCTTGTTGTAGAATTCATAGATCTCTATGGGAAAGATAGATTCTTTTTTCATAATACTCTTATGTTGGCAATACCATCATTAATTCGGCCAGTGGGTAAAGCATTGAAGCTTACAGTATATCTATCTTCCTCAGCATATGCTGTGTCATGCACAAACCAACTAGGGAAGATGATGCATTTACCTGCTTCAGCAGAGATTGTTTCAAATACAGGAGCATTCTGATTGAATCCTTCTGTAGAGATAGTTGGTTTAGTATACAACTCAAACTGACCAAAGGATCGCATCTGAATGGGGTCATAAAAGACCGTAGGTGCACCGTCTGTGAGGTATAGAATACCACTCCAGTAAGAGTTAGCATGTCTATGTGCTGTGTGCCTCACGCCAGGACGATAATAGTTTGCCCACATGGACGTAACCTTGAAACCATCACAGTCATAATTCCAAGTATCTTGAATCTCATCAAGACATTCATGAAAGAAGTCTACCATAGGTTCGAATCCTTCGACCTTATGTAACTCCAACCATGTATTAAGAATGCCAGTCTCATTCCTCTGATCTAATTTTTGTTTCTGTACACGAGAAACCCAGTCTTCCTCAGTGGAAAACTGGAATTCAAATACATCTACTGGGTATAGTTTATTTACTTTCATTGATATACATTGTGCCCCAACCTTCTGTTGCATCAGACTTATGCAAGAGGACTCCATCAACTTTGTTGATCAAGGACTCAAGAGAGTAATGCAGTTTGCGATATCCACTCCCGACGTAGATCTGACCGAAGACTACTGCAATAGTAGCAGCACCCCAGAAATAATAATAGTAATTAGACTTAACTTGCTTTTTCATTTGTGTCACTCACGAAAAGATTATCTAAAGTTGCTCTTTCTGGTTTCAAGAAAAACTCAGAATGATGCTTAAAAACGATTGGATCGTATCTACTATACAACAATAGTTTCTTAAAATCAATCTCTGCTGGTTTTCTCTTCCAATTATCTCTATCTAAATTTGGACATTTGCCGTGTATAAAATTCCCATCTTTACGAAGAGGTATCATACTTACAGGAGTTTCCCAAATTAATTGTCTGTATTTTGTCAGAAGCACATGGTAGAAGTAATCACAATTTTGTGGACCTCTCTGCCTTCTTCCATTCTTCAAATGTGGTGCAGTTGCTCCACCACCTTGAAAGTTAAAATTGTATCGAGATCGATAAACCTTAACTCCGCTTCTGCTATTCATCCCATAATCTAATTGAGATTGATAGACAACTTTCTTTACCTGACCTCGTGCCCAACCTTCTGGTTTCTCAATGAGCAAGTCAGCACCTTCATCAACAAGAGGCACCGCAACATTGATACCTTGTGAAAGAAAATATGATTTTACAAGATCCTCACAAGCATTCCCACCAAACTTAGTAGATCCATCTTCTCTACGGAGAGGTATAGTTTCCTCTTCCAACAAAGGTGGCATACATGGGACTAATCTTTGGGCATTCGGGGATCTACTCATTTGTATTCACATCTCATCATTAACTCAGTAAGAAACGCAACCATATTAATCTCTTGATCAACCACGAAACCAGACTTGTATTGATACTCAGAGATAACTAGCACCGCCTCAGGAATAGATTTGGGTTGTAGATAGTTATAAAGGTTATCATAGATCTTTCTCATGATCGCTGTAGGTTCATTGTCAAGATTCTGTGTAACCCACTTCTTCATGTTAGTAAACTCTTTACCACGAAGATACTTAACTAGATTAGAAATCTGAATATCATTAGCAACACCAAGGATACCAGTATCAATCTTACCTGTAGATGAATAACGTTGCAACTCATTGAGTGTGCGACGGAAATCAGGGAAATATTTCTGCAGGACTTCAGCAACAACCTTAGGTTCGTAATCTACATTCTCATTACCTAGGATCTCCTTCACTCTATTGAAGAAGTTTGCTGCCATAGACTGTTTCTCTTTACCCTTGAGAGAGAATTCAACTACAGAGCATCGAGAGTGAAGGGGAGAGATGATCTTATTCTTGTAGTTACAAGTAAAGATGAATCTACAATTCCTCTGAAACTCTTCGATGGTTGCCCTGAGGAGCAGTTGCACATCAGGGGTAGTATTGTCTGCCTCATCTACAATGATGATCTTGTGTTTGCTCTCCGAATAAAGTGAAACTGTAGACGCAAAAGCTTTGCACTGATTCCTGACCGTATCCAAGAAGCGACCCTCGTCGGACCCGTTGATAACCAGATAATCTGATCCCAACTCCTCACAAAGTGCTTTCGCAACCGTAGTTTTTCCAACACCAGCAGACCCCGCAAGCAGAAGATTTGGAATCTCACCTTGTTGCAGGAATCCTTTGAAGATTTCTTTGGTGCTGTCAGGAAGGATGCATTCATCAATAGACTGTGGACGATATTTTTCAACCCAAAGAAACGTATTCATCAATTAGGCTCGAGTGCGATATAATAGGACAGGTGGGAGTGACCAGTTGCCATCCAGCAGGAGGCATTACGAGTAGAGATCGTAACGTGGTAACTACCAGGAATAATCTTAAGATTCTCTACCTTCAGACAGTAGCAGATCTCATCTTCAGAGAGCACAACGTTGCTATTAGCAGTGTTGAGTGCCACATTCTGCAGTGGAAGTGAGAAGACATTAGAAGATTGATTCTTACGGTCCTTCACACAGATGCTGTATTCACCTTTATAACCAGTGATACAGATATCTTCAACACCATATACTGCTGCTGCCTTCAGAAGTTTGGCAAGATCATCAGCAGGAAGATCAAAGTTGAAGTCCACGTCAGGGAGATCAAGATTGAATTCTTTAGGCACAGTGACAATCATTTCAGGGTCACTGTAGTAGTATGTGGTCTTCGCCTTGGTCTTCTCATCGAAGATCAATACCTTCTTATCATCAACAAATCCAAGGACAGGATCGTCAAACAGACTCAGAGCACCGAGAAAGAGAGGAAGATCATAGATTGCCATGTCAGCAGGGAAAACATCATTCATTCCACACACGGAGATGATGCTCTTACTAACAGACATGGTGCTCAGGACACGTCCTGCACGAATCACAATGGACTTGTTGATAGTAGCGAAGTTTTTAAGATACTCAATGGTGCTTTTACGCAACTTGAGTGTTTCAAAATCAGTTGTTTGGGACAGGTTTGCCATATTATTGAGGATAAGATTCGCGGGATACTGATTGGTCGCTGAAGTAGATCAGCAACACTGCATAGTGTAGCACCTTAAGTAGATCACGTCTAGCGGTGCCTTTCTTGTCATAACGAGAGGCATACTTTAGGATGTTACTCCTGCAGAATGCCTCAGCGTCACCACAAGCATTGATGAGATCAAGAGTTTGGATACCCTCAGGACCACTGGAGTAGTGTGCCCTGTAGGTATCCGTAATATACTCTTTCAACTCCGTGATGATCGCATCTTCATTGTATTTGTTTGCCATAATGAAGTCGGTGGTTAATCTATATGATATCAAAGACCTAGATTGTTGTCAACACTCACGTCACCGTCAATTTTATCATACAACTCAAGGAATGATTGCTTGGTCTCATCATCGAAACGATTCAAGCAAACCTTGATTGCCTTCACACGATCAGAGAAGATGCTGTATGCACGGATGATGTGCACAAGACGGCGGGTGCTGATGATTTCATCAATACCACCCTCAGCAAATGTCTTACGGATGATGTCTGCCCAGTTGACAAGATTCTTGATGTAGTCATCATCACAGCACTCCAACTCAGCACAGTAGTTATTGAGCATCTTAGTCTCAATATTGACTGAAGGATACTCTTGCTCGAAAGTAACAGGGAAACGCTCTAGGAATGCTTCGTTGAGCACGTTGGTGCCAATGAAACGTCCGTCATCACTGCCCTTACCTTTGGTGTTAGCAGTAGCGATGACAGTAAAACCTGCAGCAGGATATACCTGACGACCGATCTTCTTAAGGAAGACTCCATTACCTTCAAGGATAGACTGAAGGCAGAGGATCTTGTTAGAAGCAAGGTCAATCTCGTCTAGAAGCAGCACAGCTCCCCTCTCAAGAGCTTCGATGACAGGTCCGTTGTGCCAAACAGTGTTACCATCAACAAGACGGAAACCACCAATAAGATCATCTTCGTCGGTTTCAACGGTGATATTTACACGGATCAACTCTCTATTTAGCGCTGCACATGCTTGCTCGACTCCGAAAGTTTTACCGTTTCCAGATAGTCCAGTAATAAACGCAGGGTAGAAAATTTTGGATTTAATGATCTTCTTAAGATCTGCAAAGTTGCCAAAAGGTACATAGTTGGGATTCTTTGCGGGGACCAAATTCACGGAAGGTGCGGGTTGGGCAGCAGGTGCTTTGAATGTCTTCTCAAGTTTTTCTGCAACGGTAAGATTCCACTTACCAAGACCAGACTTGTGATTCTTAAGACGCTTCTTAACAGTAGCAAGAGAGCATCCGAAGTGATCAGCAGCACCTACCAGTTGAGGGACGCCTACTTCTTCACCATGCTCAGCAGTGAGGAAGTTGATGATGTCGTCGGTTGTCACAGGGTGTGGTGCGAAAGTCATGTGTTTCTTTGTTGTGTATACATGTATTATACACACGCAGAGGGGGTGTGCAACGCAACCCATGACGGTTTTCTATCTGGCACACGCAGGTAGTTATCGTTGACCCATGGTTTGCTTGCCACATACCTTTGATATGCAGTAACAGTATCTATAGACGTATCATATTTATACACGTCAGGCATAGCACGAGCAAATGGTGTGTGATCGTCAGGACACCCCTCTGTGGGTGCTAGAAGCGCCGCTAAGCGCAGGGAGCGCTCACAGGAATGCACTTTGTCATATCGGAAAGTATATTCCTCACACAATGCAAATGCATGTTGAAACATCCATGCAAGATTATGGTCAGACTCAGCGACCCATTTCGTGCATGGATGATTACGGAAGGCACCCTTCTTAGTATTGTATGGTCTACCGTCTTTGTTAAAGACAGGACCGTATCGGTGATACCAATCACTATAAACAATAGAGATCATTTGGCAACACTCTAGTGGCATCTTGACAATATGTTTGTCTGGCAACTGATATGCTGCCAGACTTGGATCTTCATCTACTGCAAAGATATTCACTTCTTAAATACTCCTGCTTTAGCAAGGAGATAGACAGTTAAGGAGGTCCAGAAAATGACCTCCAGTGCAATGTTACTCATGCAATTTGTGCGATAAAGGATGAGAGAATACGCTTGTTGTTTGCCTTATTCTTAAGGGACTTTTTGAAGGCAGACTTGATCTGTGCCTTGGTTGCGTCTTCCGCTACATCAAATTCTACCTCAACACCTACAGAATTGTCATTAATGTAATACAATTCTTGGTAACCACGATGGTTAGGCATAGTCAATGCTTTCTCTTTTTTCCAGAGTTGACGCATTTTGTTTGCCTCACCGCCATGACCAAGAATCCAGTTGAGATCACGAGTGGTGATGATACGGAAACCAAGGAAGTTTACCTCAGGGAAGCGACCCTTGATATATTCTAGCAGACGAGTAGTAACTCCGCTATAGTTATCTTCCATTTTTTTATAAATGCGACCATTCTTACGATCACGGATGCGATAACCATAACCAAGAGCAGACTTATACATGTAGTCATCATCAGAAAGAGTTGACTTCTGATTGACTGCACCTGCATTTGACTCACCATCAGTAAGAATACTGACGTGCACCTTCTCAACGTTGTGCTTATTCTTGAAGAATGGAATCAGAGACTGAAGACAAGCAATAGCATCATTCAGTGGTGTGCCACCAAGACCGAGGTGACTAGGGACATTCAAGTTAGCATCCCATGAGCGACGGTCATTGAATGCAGTAGTTACAGCGAAGAGTTTAGCGCAAGCATCTTCAAACTTCTGCGTATTCATCTCACTATGTAGGTAGCAAGGGAGAGCAAAGTGGTTAGGGATGTAATACTGACCCTCAACCTTATCATACTCTTCCTCACGCATGTAATGACCATCACATACGAATGCATATACTGCGAAAGGAATGTTTGACTTACGGCAGAAGGAGCAAAGACTGATAAGTTGCTTGACAGTATCAAGGATTTGATCTGCCATAGATCCAGACCAGTCAAGAAGGAAGATCAAACCATGATTCTTACCATCCTTAGTGGTAGTTACCTTCCTGAAGATGTCATCATTCCAGAGATAAGAGTTGAGTTTGTTAGTGTCAATCACACCAGTGCGAGACACCTGCTCACGAGCGTATGCAGATGCAGACTTTTTCATCTCAAACTCTTTAGAAAGATATGCAACCTCACGAGAAGCATTCTTCTTCCACTCTTGATACCTTACCCTGTAGTCTTGGAGAAGACGAAGAGAAGGATTCATGTTTTCTTGGTTTGTGAAGCACTCTTGCTTGTAGAAGTCATCAAACATACCCCATACTTTCTCAGCAGGCACGATGATTTCCTTGATAGGAAAGTCTGGGATCTCAAGATACTTAGTGGTGTTTCCGTAGTTATCTTCTTTTTGAGTGCGTTGCTCTAGAGACTCAGCGAGTGCTTTGTCTGTATCTGCAACATCGATGTCCTGCTGATACTCTGGGTATTCTGCATCAGTGCCTTCTTCCTGATCACCTTCTTCATAAGAAGGAGTGTCAAGATCAGGATCGTTTGGTGACTTATCAGGTTGACCGTTAGGATCTGTGTCAGTAAACCACTCACGTCCTTCACCGTCACCGTCACTACCAGTGCCACCGTCCTCGTTACCGTCTTCTACAGTATCGATCTTCTCTTTTTCTGCCTCTGCTTTGGCATACTCATAGATCTCACGAGCAACTTCGATAGCATCTTCAAAGGTTACGATGTTGTCAACCTTATCAACATACTGCTGCTCAGTAGCATTGAAAGGCATCAAGGCATATGCACCAATCTTGAAGTGAAGATTGATACGATCGATCAACTTGAGTTGCTCCAACTCAACGTTACGGACTTGGAAGAAGTCCTGCTCATTAAGAAGAGAGTAACCACCAGTGAAATCTTTGCGAAGACCTGGAAACTTCTGCTTCATGCATTTCTCAATGCGAGCGTCTTCAACAACATTCACATATGATTTGGGCACGGACTTGAATGATTCAGTCCAGTCTTCGTTGGGAGTATATAGAGCATGTCCTACCTCGTGTCCTACGAGCAGGTTGTAAACAATGTCTGGCACGTCCCAGATAGGTAGAGTCAGCACACGACGATCTACGTCGAAAGATGCCGTCTCACAAGTCTTGTGCTCCACAATCAGATCCTCAGTTGCGAGGAGTTTTGCAAGTGTGCCTTTGACTTCGAGGTTAGCGGTCATGTGTTTTGCGTTTGTATATGCATACTATAAACCCTCCCCTATGGAAAGGGAAGGGAATGTGTGCCACTTATTAAATTGGATCAAGCGTCAACGTTACCGTGGGTCTTTTCGTATTCTATGATGTCATAGAATTGCTTGGCAAGAAGCATAGCATAGTCTGCTTCTTCTCTAGTGGGGGCTGTTTTGGCATACATCATACATCCTTCGTAAAGGATCTTTGTATCATAGTACCCAATGTCAATTTTGGGCTCATTCATCGACAGTCTCCTTAATTTTACTAAAATCGTTAACTTTTTCAAACCTAATAGTCCTTGGAAACTTGTCTTCCAAGATCTCACCCTTATGCGAGATAACAAATACTTGTGTTGAGTCCATCAACTTGAGAATCTTAAGCAATTCGTCGGTTGATTGACCATCTAGACTTGAATCAAACACTTCATCCAAGATTAGAAGATTGGTGGAAGCAGAGTTTTTAAGTTTGGCAATCTCTCTCCATGTAAAGAGGAGTGCCAAGTCAATCTTTTGCTTCTCGCCTTCAGAAAATGATGAGTAACTAAACACATCACGGTATCTGGATCTAATAACTTCATTAAATTCCTCGTCGAGTGTGAAATCGACGTAGAAATCCATTTGTGCTAAGTATTTATTAATCTTCTGGTTGATGATAGGGATAAATTTGCTGATAATCTTGCTTTTTACCCCTCCATCCTTGAGTAAATTGGATACAATCTTGAGATTATTCTCCTGATCTCTCACTCCAGCACACCTTTTCTCTGTCTCTGAGAGGGTTGTCTCAAAATCAACAAGAGTTTTCTTTTCAACATCTAAATCAGGTGTTTCTTTGTTGCAATCCTTAAGAATTTTTTCATTTTCCTTCAGGATCTTACTATTTTCCTTGCCGTAACTGGTGATTTCATGCTGCAAAGTAGTGATTTCCTCCTGCACACCCTGATATTCCTTAATCTGAGTGAAAATATCGTTGACTGTGGTAGTGATATCACCAAATCCTTTACTCAGTTTCTCTTCCCTTTGTGCTGCCTCTGCCAGATGCTTGGTCTTATGCTCTTTTTCTAGGTTTTGATCACATGTTGGGCATTTGTCATGCTTAGAATAGAAGTTATAGTCTTTCTTTGCTTTCTTAAGATTCTGCTCGATCTTCACACGCATGTCACGGAGACTATCATGCTTCTTTTCTAGATCAGGTAGACCTACAATGCTAGTTTTTAACTCAGCAATGCTACTTTCGTGTGCAGAGATACGTTGAGTGTTTTCATTATACCTCTTCTCGTTTTGAGTGAAGCGATCCTGCAACTTCTCAAGGTAATCTGCATTCATTTTCTCCAGATTACCGATAGATTTACGTTGCAATTCTACCTTCTGCTCAGCAAGAGTTACCTCATGTGCACACGCCTTCATCTCTTCTCTGATATCTTTAGAGCGATCCTTCAGCAAGACATTCATTCTACTGAAGATCTGGATATCTAGGATATCTTCAATGACCTCACGTCGATTGGGTGCATTCAATTTCATGAAAGGCACAAAGGTGCTGCTACCAAGGATCACAACCTGAGTAAATGACTTGTAATTAAACTTGAGAATGCTTTGCTCAAGATATTTTTGATAGTCTTTGTTAGCAGCATCCTGATCAAGAAGACTACCGTTACGATGAATCTCAAAGATGGCAGGTTTCATGCCACGGATTACCTTATATGATACAGATCCAATCTTAAATTCTACCTCAGCACGCATCTCTTTTTCGTTGATGCTATTAACCAACTGTGCTTTGATAATTTTACGAAATGGTTTATTAAACAAAGTAAAACACAGGGCGTCTAGCATAGTAGACTTCCCTGCGCCATTGCAACCGAGTATTAAATTACCAGTAGATTCTAGAAAATCAATCTCGGTAAAGTGATTACCTGTGGAGAGAAAGTTTTTCCAGCGAATCTTTTCAAATACAATCATTATACAGGGGGAATTACAATATCATCAGGGGTGATTACAGAGAATCTGTATCCATGTCCACGACAGTTAAACTTGACGGTCTCTTCATCGACTTCCATCACTTCCAACTCTCGCTCATAATCGTTTGCTACAAGCAATCCATAATACCTGTCTGCGTCGTCTTTGTCAACAAACATTTGGACTACACGCTCAAGGTTATCTTCATCTTTTACGGCGTATACTCCGCCGCTTCCCTTATCGATTAAGACAAACAATGTTAGACCTCCAACGCTTCCAAATAAAGTGACTTGAGTATACCGAAGATATCATCCTTGTTATCAAATTCTTCAACACACTTCTCAAGTATACTGAGAGTGTCCTCAATCTCAACATCTTCTTTGACATCATCAAGATCTACAGAGAGATCTTCAATGATCTTCAGGTCTGCAAGTTTAGACCCTTGGAGTTGTCGGACAGTCTGATCAAATTTTACAATATCAGACTTGTTTTCAACTACCAGTTTGACGTAACTACCCTCAAGATTGGGCACGTTTTTAGCATCAAACTCATCGTTGTAATAAACTTTGTGGAAGATGTCGTATGGATTCTTATAAAATTTAAGATTGAGAGTATCTGTATTTAGGATGTGAAACCCTCTTTTCTGACCGTAATCATTCCAGTATAATTGGTAGGGATTACCGAGATACTGGACATTCTTACGCTTACTCTTCATGTGAAAATGTCCCGAGCACACCAACTTAAACTTGGACAATACATCTGGGTCGTCACCGTGCTCCATGTAATAACCAGGTATAGTTTCAAACCCGTTAAGCTCAAGATGGCCAAAGCAGACATCACTACTACTGTCTTGGATGCATCTATTTGACTCTGTGCGATTGTCGTCACAAATCCAAGGAAGAAGAAGAATATCGATACCACCAATACGAGACTCAGTAGGTTCAGAGATGATACGAATGTTGGTGTATTCTCCCAATAGTAACTCTGGGGCATTGACCCGAAGAGTATTCTTGTAATAGATGTCATGGTTGCCTACAAGCATGGTTAACATCACTCCACGATCTGCTAGTGGTGTAAACCACATCTCCTTTGCTGCCTCTAGCGATGCAAAGTTGATTCCTTTTCTACGATCAAAAGTATCACCAAGGCAAACTACTTCCGTAATTCCTTGACGATCAATCGTAGGTAGGACAACATTGGAATAGAATTCACGATACTTGTCAATGAAGACTTGGTTGTCATTCCTGACACCAAAATGCTGATCCGTAATAAGAAGGACCTTACTCATATGCCACCGACCCAATTAACACTTATCGCAATTCTAGCATCATCTACAGGATTTGGCGAGACCCTATGACGGACCCACGATGGAAACATCAAGAAGTCATACTGATCAGTGGGGACAGTCTTCCCCAACAACTGGTCATTCATCTTGCCACCGATGGGCGTCATACGTTTGATATAATCCAGAGGATCTACAAATTCTAAATCAGAATTATCTTTATTCTTCTTATAGTAATATACTGATGCAATATGCACACCTGCGGCACCACCATTATGAGAGTGCTCCTTAGTCATATCACCTTTCCTATGCAGATTAACCCAACAAGACTCAGCAATGATACGAGAGTCAGGGACATACCCTAGGTGATCCCAATACATCTTTGCCGCTTCCCACATAGGTTTAAGCATCCACTCAAGGCGAGTATCTTTCTGAAGCATGAGACTAATCTCACCTGAAGAAAGACCTGTCTCTCCACCCCAAGTGCCAGGACTAACAGTGCTCCAGATCTCCTCTAGCAACTCGTCAGTCCCTTTCTTTTCTTCTTCAGTAGGAATCACCCTGCCCTTGTGGACAGGAATAGCAAACAGATCGATCATATTAATTACGCATATTAGTTTCTACTCTATTCTTAATAGAATTCATATCAGAATGATTGTCATTAGAATCAGAATGGAAGACTTCATCGTATCCTTTCTTCTCGATTAGTTTTTCTTTAATATCCAGTTGTCGTTTTTCTTTAGCGATACGTCTCAGATATGCGTAGAAGACAATCTGAGTAAAATAAGCGAAAGGATTCTTGGATTTATTAGGGTCAAAGTTATCAATATACTGGACGCAATTTTCAATACCATCCCCAATCATGTCTTCTTTATACATGTAGTTAATAAAGTTGGGGCGATAAGACAAATGGGTAGCAATCTTTAGAAAGCATTCTCCAATGTAATTACTTATCCTAGGTTTTGGTTTGTCACGCATACGAGCGACTTCAACCTCCTGACGATACTTGATCAGTTCAGCAAGAAACTTTTTATTGTCAACGTAGTGCTGTTTTTTCTTAGGAGGCATTAATACTTGCATTGTGTGAAGCGGTCTCACATGTGAATATGTTACTCCAATAACAATTATTCGTCAAGTGTTGACAACGCTGTTAATTATAATTATACTCAACCATGTCAAGGGTTGCAAGAGGGCTCTTAGTACTAAGCGTTAGGATCGTAACTTTGAGTTTTGAAAATCCTTTCTAGTCTTTTACGAGCTTCTGCTACTTTACCGACGAGTCCCATATTTTTATTAATACCTATTTCAAACTCGTCATCTTCGATTGAGCCATATTCTTTTCTTACCCACATCTTATACATGATCATTGCTTCCCTAGACATAGGAGCAATAGTCATGATGTCTGCTTCGTTTATAATGAAGAATGATTCATCTGACCACATCATCCATTTAATTAATCCCACAGCGACACCTACCTCTCCAGTCTCTTTATGGACTGTGTGGTGATTAGGTGCTGCTGGATTTGATACAAAGATAATTGTCTGACCATCTTCCTCGGTACCGATCATCGTGCCAAGGATTTCTTCTCCTGACACAAGTTTGATGATGCCGTAGAATTCAGCGTCATGTTGAATGTAATTAATCATTAGTGATCTTTACCTTAGTTACATCATAATTAAATTTCTCTTCGTCATAGATTTTCATCCTTTCAACTAAATGACGTAGAGTATAATTGTGTCTACCATTTCGGGAGCAATCGTCGGCAATGTCATACAACACTGCTTGTGCTTTGTTTTCTCCCTTCCGTAAGACACGACCAATAGACTGTAAGTTACGGACTCTAGATTTGGAAGGAGAAGCGAAGATTACATTGTGTAGGTTTCTGATATTAATACCAGTGGAGAATGTTCCGTAAGACGCAAGGATGATTGCATCTTTTTCTCCCTCACAAATCTGTCTCGCTTCTTCACGTTCCACAGCGTCAACTCCGCCATGGATGAAAAAGATCTTGCGACCTTTCTCTATTTTACTATTTAGCAGGTCCCAAAGTGGGTCACCGTGCTTCTCGATATAGTTGAATAGGATGAGTGTATTACCTTTCAGATCCTTAGCAAGATTACAGATGAAATTATTTCTCCTCGTATGCGATACAATGTAATCCATCTCTTGCTGATAGTTGTCAAAAGGCACATACCCATGCTTTAATAGCAAGACATTCACCTTTAATGGTGTTAACTGACCTTTCTTCATTAGGTCAATAGTTTGCGTAACACGATCACACCTACCAAACAATCCTTCTAGCACCAACTGGTGCGTGTGAAGTCCATCAAGTGTCCCTGTCAGACCCACGCGGTATTTTGTATCATGACACTTATTAAGTATTCCTGTTAGACTCTTCGCCTTGTATAGATGCGCTTCATCTCCGATAACAACATCAAACCTTTCAAAGAATCTCTTCGGCTCTTTGTAGATAGACTGCCATGTAGAGATAACAACAGACTTATCAACATACTTCTCTCTACCACTCATGATCTGATGGACGTGATGAGACGCATTCCATCCATAGTCAGTGAAGTCTTGGACCAACTGACTAACCAGAGAGGTAGTAGGGACGATTATCAATACTTCCCTACCAAGATTGACGTGCCATCGCGTCAGAGCATATATGATTAACGACTTTCCAGATCCCGTGGGGGATAGTAATAGTTTGCGGCGGTATTTAAGTGCCTCGAATATTGCTTTGAGTTGGTAATCTCTGACCTTGAAAGGCAAACCCAGAGATCTAGTAAAATCCTTGCAGACAAGAGGGGTGACATAATCTTCAGTATCCTTGGGTGATCCATAATGTTTACTGTCCCCGATCATGTAGGGATACCCTTTGCTGTCTAACCACTCGCAGACATAATCAAAGAGTCCAACATAGATCTCACCTGTGCCAGGCGAATACAGGCGGATCTTTCCATCCCATACCCTCTTTCTATAGACGGGCATGAATTTTGCTTGAGGGACTTCAAAGCAAAAATGCTCTGCTAATTCTTTGTGTATATGTGCTTCTGTCTCAACTTTAAGGTATACTTCATTCTTCTTTCTGATAATCGTCATGTAACGCCATAGTATTTGATGATATCAAAAGCATTCTTAATAGCAAAACCTCGGTTGTCGATCTGCTTGAGAATCCTCTCAACAGAATTTATACAAGTTTCAAGGTATTGATATTTCATACGCTGTCTTGAGTATTCATCATCAGCATCGATGTACATTCCGATGTCACCCTTCATCACTTTAAGTGAAAAGGGTTTTTCTTTATACACAGAGGCAGGTGCCTTACCAGAATAGTATTGCCACTTCTCCAGTTTCATCTTATGCAACTTTGTCTCACACTCTGTGAGCATCATGCGAAACTGGTTGTAGTATGCAATGTATTTTGAGTGTAGTCTGGAAGTTTCTAAACTTTCATTCGCAAGTAACTCTGGCAGATCTCGGTGCAACTCACTGTCTTTCTGCCATTCTTCTTGGACTTTATCAAGATTCATTATAAGTTATTCAAGTTGGGTCCTACGGATACCATCAGCAGTTTGTATCTCATAGGATGAGTATCTAAATGATACCTGTGCCATGGCATACTCCGTGCCATCTATACTAGCATTAAATTCTAGTGCATTCAAGCCCATAGGAATTAGGTCCTTGAAGACTACGTTGAAATTCATATTAAAATTACTGTTGAGCACAGACAATGTGCCATCAGCAAAGAGACTTACAGGCTCATTTGCTGCAGCAGTAGGTGCAGTGTTATAAAAATCGCTTCTTTCACTCATGGTATCTGGGACACCAAGTCCTCTCAACCAGTTGTGTAAGATCAAATAGTTTTCTAGATCCTCATCCACTAGGAATGATATGGTAAGGGGATCATATGATATGAAACCATCCATAGGCAGTGGTCTATAAGGAGTCAACTGCTCAGGGACATTCATATTCATGCTAGGAATGTTGGCAGACTGGCAGAAGTAAGCAACCTTGGGATACTTTGCCAAGATAAACTTAAACCCTATGGGGGACAGGAAATTCCTGTTTTCAATTTGTTTATTCCATGTCGCCATGTGTCTTATCCTTTAGGAGTTTTTCTACTCTTCTCCTCATATTTATAGACTCTGCCTTCTCTTTATGTACATTACGATATCCGCCCTTCCCATGTAAGATCAGGTAACCCTGCACAAACATAGAAATGGCGAATAAAAAAGCTAGTGTTACACCGATTACTTCAATGTGATCTGTAGCCATGGCAGTAAGGGTGGGATTACTCCAATAAGTCGAAGCAAACCCTCAGCAAAAAGTGCAAGAACAACCCAACCAACACAAAAACTGATAATTGAAGCGTTACGATTATGTTGTCGTATGGCATCATCAATCATCTCCTTGACTTCTTCCTTGGTAATGGGAGTGCCATTAGTCATCTGTGTCCTCGTTGTACCAGAAGTCTTCCCAGTCTTCTGCATCGCCCTCATAGATGGGGCAAGGCTCTTCCATGAGAGCGTTGTTTTTAATGCGTGCGATACGCGCTTTCAAAATTTCCATGTGGTTATCAAAATGGTCATCAATGAAATCGAGGTCTCGTAAATTTCTGCTCATTGAATGTATTCGTTAAGGATGTCTAGGATTTGATTATAGGCATGGTGTGCGCCATCATGCCAGTCACCACTTTTATCATGGTGCATCCCGTTATACAATTCATTCTTTAGTTTAACTAAACGAGCGGTCATGTCAACCTTACTTACTATACCACGGGGCATAACGATCTGGCAATAGGTCAATTTATTATAGACTATTTAACAAAAAAAGGGGTGCCGTAGCACCCCAGAATCCTATACCTGTCAGCGTTTGGTTACATAAGAACCTCTTTGCATATGCGTTTGCATTGAGCCTGATTATAAGTATCGCATTCAATTAGACATTCGTAGTAATCACTTAATCTTTCGTCTTCCAGTGCCAAACTGTCAACGGTATCTTCAAAGTGTCTCCATTCGTCTAGTTGATTTCGCGATAGGATGTTATGCATGATAACTTCCTCCATAAGTTTGTAGCATTCATGATGTAGGAAGGCTTGGATTCATTTTTCCACCTCGCATAATTCTATTAATATTTAGATGTGTTTTGGTATCGTAATATACTTTTGTTGCTTTTTTACAGTGGCGTTACATATAGACAAAAAAATACACCCAAGGAGTGGGTGTGGGAGGAGGGATTACATTTTACCCTCATGTTATGGGAATCGCTAGTGCGAAATTTTGGGCATAACAACAATGATTCCCTTGGTTGGGGTTCTCTAGGACGGACCTAGCAGCGAGCACCACCTCTAATCATTTACCTTACCCCGCCAAATTCCAACAGGGTTATTCGGTCACTCCCGTGTTGAGCGATCAACTCAACAAATATATTATGGCATAAAAAAAGAGGGGCGTCAAGCCCCTCCGAAAAGTATGTGAAATATGGATCACATGAGGTTAGCAACCTTAGTACGTCTGTAGTAACGGTTAGCGTTAGCGTTAAGAGCGCCTTCACCTTGGGAAGTGCCTTCAGCGAATGGGTTGGCGACCATACCATATCTGGTCTTGAAGCCAATCTTGGGCTGGAAGGTGTCCTGACCCACGGCTCTGACCATTTGGAGAGGCACATAGGGGCAGTAGAAGAGACCAGCGTCATAAGCGTTAGTGCCCTTGTATCCAGCAACGTAGAAGTGAGAATCACTCACGTTTGCAGAGTAAGGATCAACATACACCTTGATTCTACCATTCAGAGTACCAGCAAGAGTGCTGCTGTTGTCATCAGGGAGAAGGTTGCTGTTACCAGCAAGAGCAGGGGTGTAGTCAAGCACGCCAGCCATAGAGAGAGCAGATGCCACATCAGCAGAGCAGATGAGGATGTTGCCCTTCCCGCGACGAGTCTCATGACCGATGGCATTCATGTCTCTCTCAATCTGGAAGAGAAGACCTTTGAATTTCTCAACCGACCATCTACCGTTGGAGTCAACGTCGAGGTCGAATGTGCCAGCAGTAGCGGTGTTGTTTTGAGCGCCAGGTCTTGCGATCTTGTAAACAGTTCTCACGACTTCGCGGTTGATCTCGGCAAGCACCTCAGTAGAGAGGATGTTGGCGAGCTCAGACTCGGCGTCCAGACCGTGGACTGCTTTCAAGTCCTGAGCAAGCTCAAGACTGTATTCTGCTTTGAGGGCTCTGGACTTAGCAGTCACAGTAACTTTCTCAATGCTGAATCCCATTTCAGCGAAGCTGTTATTAGCAGCGTCACCAAGAGCTTCTGCCTGAGCAGTTGTCATACCCTGACCACCGATGGTGTAGTTACCAGCAGCGTCAGCAAGCAGACCAGGATTGCTACCTGTTTGAGTGTTTGAGGCAAGGCTGTTAGCAGCGTTCTCAGAAGTAAACTCGGAGTTTGCTTCGTTGAAGAATGCTTCTGTGCCAGTCTGATTGGTATAGCGTGAGCGCATTGCGAAGATCAGTCCAGTAGGACCAGTCATTGGCTGCACACCGCAGATATCATAAGCAATCAGCTTAGGCATGGAGCGTCTGAGCAGACTGATCAGCACAGGGTCGAAACCTGCAACAGGACCAGTAGCTGTAGAGCTACCACTGTAACCAGTACCACCAAGAGAGTTGGTAGGTGCTGCTTCTGTAATGAGACCACGCTCTTCAGCGAGGAATCTTTCTTGGTTTTCCAGAAGGACAGAGGTAACCGCTTTTCTATAGTTATCCTTGATAGGATCGAGCTCGGAGTGCTCAAGAATAGGGGACCACTTCTCCTGGAGAGATTCTGTGTTAAACATTTGAATTACTATCCTAGGGAAATTAAAAAATTAATTGGACTTAGATGCCCAGCGTGACAGTGCAGTCACATAGGCAGACATTGCATCACCAGTGGGTGCATTCTCCACCTCTACGTCTTCGGTAACAGTAGTTACTTGAGGTTTGGTAGAGAAATATGATTCACGGAGGGTAGAGACCTTCGCACGGAAAGACTCTTCATTTTCAAACTCAACAGCCTCTGCAAGGGATGCCAGTTTCTCGCGCTGAGTCTGTGACAATCCTTCAGAGATTTCGCTCACGATCCCATTCTTGACAAATCCGCCGACCTCTTTGCTGAGGACAACGTTTTCTTCGATTTGTTCGTTGAGTTTAGTTTCCATTGTATGAAGTTGCTCGGTCATCTCGTCAACCAAGTCAACTTTCTCGTCAGGAAGATCGATGAAATTCTCGACGAAAACTTGTTTGAGACCAGAAAGGACGTTTTCTGCCATCTCTGTCTTAATGCCATGCTCAACGGCAAGCTCATTAGCTTTCATCCATTGAGAAACAGAGTATGTCAGATAGTCGTCAACCTTTTCCGCAAGATCAGATTTGACGGTCTCAATTTCTTCTGCAAGGACCTTTGCATAGTCCTCGTGCATACGCTCCAACTCTTCATTGAGGCGAGACACCACAGCAGCCTCAAAGATTGTCTTTGCTTTATCCTTGAATTCTTCTGAAAGGTCTTCACCCTCAGTCAGAGCTGCAACGTCAGCAGACAGATCGACTTCGATCACAGTCTCCTGAGTTTCTTCTGTTTCAGCAATCACTTCGCCCTCAGGCTCGTGACCAGCTTTTACATCGCCTTTAGTGCTGAATTCAGCTTTCTGTGCGGATGCGTCAGAAGGTTTTGTGGAAGGGGGTACTGCGTTGCCACCCGCGATAGTCTTATACTTGTTACTATCGTCGTCAGGCTTGCTGTTTTGGGGAGTAGGACCACCGAGGTCTTGCACACCACCAAGGCTACTGCCGTCATTCTCCAGTTTTTTCTGGGGATCGCCAGGCTTAGCGTTTGCGGTCACGCTCGATTCGTCCAGATTTGTTTCAATTTCGTTAGACATGTGGTGTCTCCTCGGGTACAAATTCGTGGATTTACTATGATTATTTATGTTTATAGATTTTTCAAAAACGAATGGAATGCGGAAAGTTTGATTTCCTCCATTTGATTTCGCGCAGCATTATCAACTCTGCGTCTAATTTTGTCAATGGTTTGCTCATGAATTGCTCCACCAGCATAGACCCATTCTCTTCCTTCCATGATGCCATTGACGAAAGCGTCAGGGGCAGAAGGATCTGCTACGATATCCGCAGCGGTTGCCAACATGAAGTCATCAGAGACAACTTTGATGCCGTTTTCTTCCTTGATAGATCCAAGACCTCTGGAAGAAACTCCAAGCTTTACACCTTCGTCGAGCAACGACTTAGCGATGTTACCCATGGGGGTATCGAGAAGTCTTGCCTTACCTACGAAGTTGTTACCCTCTTGCTTCAAAGAAGTAATCAGGTGAGACACGCGGTCGAGGTTAATGGTAGGACCATCAGGATGACCCAATTCACCAAGTGCGCGACCTTTTGAAATGTAAGACTCGTTGTATTTAGCAACTTCTCTACCCAATGTTTCCACTGGATACATTCTTCCGTTGCGATTTTTGATTGCACCTTGCAGGAAGACACCTTCGATAAAATGGCTTTTCTTGCCATTCTTACCTTCAGTAATTACAACCTTAGCGGATTCAATCTCCTCCCTGATCAGTTTCATCTGTAGTTTCCTCTGGTGTTTCGGGTTGTGCCTCAGCAGTTGGAGTCTCCTCTTCAGGTTTCTCCTCCTCTGGAGCGTTGGGGTTAAACATCTGCTTCCCGATTTCTTGCTTCTTTGCGTCGATTGCATCAACTGCAGTAGTCTGCAATGCATTAGCAACATAATCAGAAATATCTTTCTGACCAGCGAATACGGAATTTACAATGTCTAGTGCGGCTTGAGTTGGCATGATTATGTTGATTCAATAATACTATTTAGATATTTCCCTTTTCATAGTCTGCGGGATCCATTCCTTCTTCCTCTTCTTGCGGAGGTTGAAGTGACATTGCCATCTGCTCATGCTCCATAGCAGGCATAGACAAAGGATCAATAAGCTTACCATCTTTAATTTCTTTCTTCATTTGCTTATCAATCTCCGTAAACTCGCTGTCAGTCTGACGTAGAATTTGACGACGAAGATATTCAAGTGAGAAATACTTTCCAGCAAAGGGATCCATTTGAGCGAGAAGAGCCATGCGCTCATTGAGCAATTCCTTCTCTTTCAATTCACTGAAGTAGTTATCCGCAACGAAATCGTATTGGATGTGCTCCTTCATATCATCCCACTCTTCAAGTGAGACAACGCCTTTAAGCACCAACTGTGTCTTCAGCAGATCACTAAACAGATCACTGAAGCGCTTGCGGAGCCTAACGACAAATTTTTGGAATTTAACTTCATCGCGAGTGATCTCTGCAGATCTACCAACGTTGAAAGTATTGTCAGATTCCAATCGCGACTCTGGGACATTCAGAGAGCGATAGAGTTTTTTCTGGAAGTACTTAACGTCTTCCAATTCTCCAAGGTTTTGCCCGCCAGGTAGGGTAGAAATTTCTGTGCCACGCCCTCCCTCGCGACGTGGAAGCCAAAAGTCTTCCAACATAGACATAAATTTCTTATCATCACGAATCTCTCCCGTGTCAGCGTTGTAGACAAGCTTGTTACGGTAGCGACTCATCACCTCTCTAAGGTATTGCTCTGCCTTTTGCTTAGGCAGATTACCAACGTCGATGTAGAAGATACGACGCTCGGGTGCTCTGGACAGACGATAGATGACCAGAGAGTCCTCAATCATGCGGAGCTGATTGAGTGCTTTAATAGCTTTATGAAGGTTAGACAAAACAAAATTGCGTTGCATATCTGTCTGTCCTGAATGACAATAACAGATTGCATCAGGCGCAATCTTTACACCGTGATTCTCATATCCTCTAAGACCTTTTGGACTGTAGATGTAATACTCTACAGATTTAGGGATCAAAGTAGATACTGCAGGATCAGCAGGTGATACTCTGTCTTTTGGTTTATCGTATTCAACAACCTTTTTAATCTTACGAGGATCAATATACCTGAGCTCAGTAATCCCAAGTTTAGGATTCTCAGGGTTGATCATCTTATGATAAAAAAGTCTTCCGTCGATATACCATCTGCGGAAGATGTCGTACGCTCTCCTATCAAAATCTAAGAGAGACAAGATGTTACCAAATTCTTCTCTAATTCTTGACTTAACATTATCAGAGACATCGAGATTAGAGAGCTCAATGTCAACAGGATGATCGTCAAGATCACCAGCGATAGCCTCGTTTACAATATCTGCAATAGCACTATCACACTCGGGATGGAGAGACATCTCACGATATCTTCCAATCAAGTCAACTTCACTTTGCTTATTGGCAGCATCACCTAGGTCAACGTACTGACCAAAGTATCCGCCCGCAACTATCGGTTGCGCAGCATCATCATTCTCTTTACGCACGAAAGAAGGACCCACCTTCGTGGAGCCCTTCTTCCTGTCAAGAGAATATCCAAATAATTGAGATGACATTCTTACACCGAAATCATTATAATATTATTTAGCATCTTTATCAGACGCCATTTGCCATGTTGACATCGTTTGCATATGTCCAGTACTGAACTTGGAATTCAACGGTATACTCTTCAGGAGTATCGTTGCTATCCCATGCAAGGTCAATGGCAGAGATGTTAGAAGGCCAGATACCAACGAATTGGTAGGATCTGACGACGGCACCCTGTCTATCATACTGGCGCACAACAGCGTCAGACTGATATTGAGAGATGACTTTTGCTTCCTGCAAGTTTTGCTGAAGTGCTTGGATCTTAGTAGACCACTCTTCAAACTTAGATCTAAGTGCGAATCCTTTGTCGTTAAGGACAGTAACTGTCCAAGGCTCAAAGGTTCTGTCACCAGCGATCTTGAGTGTGCGTCCCCTGTAGGGGACATCGATCACACCCACTGTTGATGCAGGGATGTTAGCAGCCTTCACAAGGAAGGATGCAAGAGAAGCAGAGGCAGATGCAGAACCAGCGTTGCTGGCTCCTGCTTCTTCCTGTGTGCGCTCTTCTGTAGAACCAGGGGTCGCACCCGTAGCAGGGCGACCATTGGTGATGATTTGTGGGAAACCAATTTCCACTTGGAAAAGGTTAGGGCGGGCAAGATCCCCAATACGGTTACGGAAGTCAAGGATAGGTGCGTTGACCTGCTTACCTTCCGACTGACCAGGATATCTTGAAAGATCTGGATTGACGGCCATTTGTTAAACTCCTAATGGATGTAATGAATTAACGGAAGTAGGTTGATAATCAAGTAGTGATTTCAGTAAAGGAAGCACCAGTTCTAGTTGCAGTAAAGGTGAGTGTGATGAAGTTGATGGATCTTGTGGGTTTCACAAAGATCTCAGCGTAGAATTCACCACGGTCAATAGATTCCGCAGGGTTGTTGGTGCCATCGCAGACCACGAGGAAGTCGAGGATACCGCGACGTGACTGGACAGAGCGAAGGTAAGGCTCAACCACGTTCTTGAAGGACTGACGAGTAAACTCATCATTCAATTCAAACAGTTGAGTCTTCGCTGCTTCAGCGATTGCCTCTTCGATAACCAAGAAGAGACGACGGACGTTGATCCTGTCGAATGCAGATTGGAAAGCGAGAGCAGTCTTGTCACCGAATAGGACGATGCCTTGACCAGGGAATGCAACAATAGGATTGACCCTTGAAGCATAGAGGCGATCTCTGTGATCCTTCAGAGGAGAGTAAGCAAGTTTGATTGCGTTACGGAGTTGACCTCTGTTGAAACCAGCAGGTGAGAACCAAGGTTCTTGATTAAGCGTTGTGCTCAATGTAAGACCTGCAACGTCAGCATTACATGGGATGTAACGATAGGCGTCGTTATACTTGTCGTAGATGTACTTATAGTTGTTATCAAACACAGCGTAAGATGTGCTTGTCAACTGATCGAAGAAGTTGACGGTGCGCTCAACAATCTGAAGTGTAGAAGGTTGACCAATAACGTCAGCTCTATAAGGCGAGATGTAAGCGATACAATCCTTACGAGTGTTAGCAATCGTAATGATGTGCTGTGCCTTAGCGATGGTGTCTGCCATGGTGCTCATGGAAGGACCCATCAGGATGTAATCGACCTCTTCAGTCTCAGCATCGCTGATCAGATCGTAACCTGCGAGGATGTTAGGACGATCAACGGTATAACCGTCAACGCCACCTTGCAGTGAGTAAACGACAGAAGCGTTTTGCTTAGTGCCAACAACGTTGACGCTCAAGGGGTTGATGTTGCTAGGATCATCGATAGATGAAATAGCACCGTCTGCCTTGATAAGGTCAAACTCTCTGTTGATACCACTCAGACCGAAACTATCATTGCTGTTAGAATCGCGGTCGAAGATATTATTAGTTTCGTGACTACCCCAGTAGATATACTGTGAAGTATTCTTGATAACATCCTTATAATAGATGTTGTCACCCTGAGGAGATCTAGCATCAGATGCCTTGGACACGTTGAGGAATTTCTCAAGCAGTGCGCCAGGTGTGCCAGTAATCTTACCGTCGCCATCCAACACGAGGACGTGCATCAGGTCGTTACGACCACCTCTTTCAGCAACCCAGCTAGAGGTTGTAGGACGAGGAGCGATGTTGATCCAGCGCTGGTTAAGACCGTATCTACGATCTTCATACTCATCACCAACTGCAGCGATGGTGATAGTAGCAGCGTTGTCGTCAGTCAGAGTCTGGTTTGCTTGGAATCTAGGAGATCCAGCGTTGAGCGAGATGCGAAGTCTACGAGAGATAGACTCGATAACTGCGCTATCGCCAGTAGCAGATCCAGCAGATCCACCGCTGTTTGCCAACTCAGTCAGAGTATCGTTGATCTCAAGCACGTCAGAAGATGTGCCGTCGATTGTGATTTCCAACTCACGAGTCTCAGGGTTGTAAGCAACAATGCGACCAGTGACGTTACCAGAGTTAGCAGTGAAGAAGTTATCGTCTGCCCAGCTACCAACAAGAGTTGCATCATCCTTAAGAGTTGCGACTACAGAGTAACCGTAAACCTTAGCATAGATGTTAGCGGCAGAGAAAGAAACTTCTGCGCCAGGAGTGAATTCCCACTCAGCGGAGGTAGGTTGTGCAAGATAACCAATCTGATCAGCACCAGCATCAGTAACCACAACTCTCAAGGAGTTACCGTGGATACCAGGAGAGGACGCTGCCCACTTCCAGTTGTTAGAAGCGCTCTCAACAGTAGTTTCATACTCGTTGAGGTTTTTAATCAGAGGAGCAGTGATGCCAGTAGCAGTCAGCTCATTGATAGTTGTCTTGTTATCAGTAACAGTCTGGAGAGTAACAGCAGATCCGTCAGTGTGAGCAGCAGCAGTTGTGCCAAGTTGCGCACGAGAAACAGTCAGGTCGTTACCTGCAACACCAGTAACTCTAAGAATCTCATTATCGATTCTAATGTAAGAGTTGGTGCCAGCAGCAAGAGTAGTTGCCGATGTAACTGTCAGAGTAGTGTCTGAATCAGTAAAGGTTGCACCTTCGTTGATAGTGGACGCAGTTGCAGCAGGCTCAATCAAAG
>Ga0066845_10000066_pt1 | contig 27969 bp, 25 predicted proteins | sample ETNtaG_31_FD_65488 | JGI IMG/M metagenome (GOLD analysis project Ga0066845, IMG submission 65488) | Marine microbial and viral communities from oxygen minimum zone, Eastern Pacific Ocean - ETNP201310SV78 | ecosystem: Environmental > Aquatic > Marine > Oceanic | place: Pacific Ocean: Eastern...
GATAAAAAACTTGGACAATTATATACAAAAGAGACATCATTTAAAAAAGATGTATCTACATTAGAGTTATATTGATCAATCTTAACATAATCTAAGTTCCAGTGGTCAAAATTACCGCTTAAAGTTGCTTTATTTATAAATCTAAACTGAAAATTATCATGTAAATATTCATTAGTTTTAATGACAACAACCTTCTTTTTGAAATCAAGATTACTAGACCCTTGCTGACTCCAAACCTTTTTCCAAATATTATTATTGTTTTTAAATTCTAAAATTAGTGAATCATTTACCTCTGGAGCATCTCCAAGACCCTGAGGTTGATAAAAAAATAAAAAATAAGCTGAATCTATATTATTCATTTTAATTTCTCGTGATAATAATGTGTCTGCAAAACCTTCAGGGTTAGAAATATTAATCGAATATGCAAAACCATTTGAATCTAATCCATCAAAAGTAGCAACACCAATTGTTGGGGGTTCGATTGAATAAGTTCGATTAACAAATACACTGCTCTTTTTCCATAATAGATTATCTACATTTGGCTCATCGTATGAAAAATCATCAATAAAAGGAAGTGATAATTGTGATAACTTAAATGAGATATTTTTATTATTTTTTTTAAAAATAGGATTACTAATTAAATCACTAAGAACTTCTTGAGAAAAAGAGGTTAATATTAAAAAAAAGTTAAGAAATACAAAAAATATAAATTTCATATAATTAAGGATTTTCGAAAAACAAGTCAATAGAGGATCCTATTTTTATAAAACTATTTTCATCTTTAGACATTGGCTTCTGTTTATAAATAATTGCACTATTTGAATCTATAACAGAATTTGAAAAAATCTCCAAACCAATATTAATTGATTTAGATTTTACAATAATATTTGCTTCATCTCTTGTTAAACCAATTAGATTAGGAACAAGAACTTTCTCTTCTTTTAAACCCTCCCCTAATATTAAGTCTATTTTAGAACCAACATACAGCTCTTGACCTTCATTAATTTGCATTCCATTAATTTCACATGATAAAACCTTATTTACAGCAATATCGGGTTTATAAAATAATTCTCCAACATCTAAATCAAATTGTTTTAATTTTCTTACAGCTTGTCTTAAAGAAAGATCATAAATATCTGGAAATTTAATTTTTTTTGAAATTTTCGCATTGATAGTTAAATATATTCTTCTATTTTTTTTAACATAAGTTGAATCTTTGGGAATTTGATTAACACAAATTCCTCTTTCACGTGTTCTGTCATAAATTGAATCAATAATTATGTATCTTAAATTGTTGGTTTTAGCAATAGAATCAACATCATCTAAAGTATAATTCGAAAAATTTGGAACTAATATTTTTTTATTATGTAATGTGTAAATATCTAGTGAAAACAACCAAAGAGAAAACAAAACAAATAAGGTGATTAAAGCAAATATAATATGCCTTATATAAATATTATTTTTAAAAAAAATATTAAGTTTTTTTTTCATTAACATTATTCTAAGTGTACATCCAAAAATATAAAATTATAGATACATAAATGTTTTAAATTTTTAATAAAAATGTTTTAGATTTGTTATTTAATGAAATTACAGAAAAAAAATATTGCAATAATTGCAGGAGGTGACTCTGTTGAACATGATATATCTTTATCTAGCGCCAATACAGTATTAAAAAATATTGACAAACTACTTTATAACCCCTTTTTAGTATATTTAAAAAAAAATAATTTTTTAGTACATTACAAAAACAAAAAAATAAAATTAGATAAAAAAGACTTTTCATTTAAATATAAAAGTAAAAATTATAAGTTTGATAAAGTATTTCTTGTAGTACATGGTCCTCCAGCAGAAAACGGAGAAATCCAAGAGTATTTTAAAAATTTAAAAATACCTCATTCAACATGTTCTGAATATATTTCTAAGCTAACTTTTAATAAATATTTATGTAACAAAAAATTAGTAGAGCTAGGTTTTAACTGTGCAATTTCGATACTTCATAAAGAAAATTCAAAATTCAAAGAATATTATAACATTAAACTTCCTTGTTTTGTAAAACCTAACAAATCAGGATCAAGTTTTGGTGTTCAAAAAGTTAAATCACATGAGGATTTACATTTGGCTATTAAAAATGCATTAAAATATGATGATGAAGCTATAATTGAAGAAGAAATAATTGGAAAAGAAATTAGCTGTGGTGTATTTATAGATAAATATGACAACATTACAGCTCTACCACTAACAGAAATTATAAGTAATAATGAGTTTTTTGATTACAAGGCTAAATATGAGGGGGAATCAGAAGAAATTACTCCGGCTGAAATCAATCAAAATCTTACAAATAAAATAAAAAATACATCAATCGATATTTATAAAAAAATGAACTTAAGAGGAATATGCAGAATCGACTTTATTCTTAAAAAAGAAATTCCATATATTATTGAAATAAACACTATTCCAGGTATGTCAAAGGAAAGTATAATTCCACAACAAATTAAAGCAGGAGGTATTAAGTTATCAGAAGTTATTACAATGAGCCTACAAAACGCAAATATTTAATTATATTTGTTTCCTAATTTTATAAAAGTATAATGGACAGAAACGAAGAAAAATTAAAGATTTTACAAGAAAGGCTTCGTCAAATTAAAGAAAAAGACGAAAATATTTCATCAAGGATAAATACTATTAATTCTAGAAATGAAAATGTTGCTGACAATATTTCTGAAAACTCTAACAAAAAAACATCTAAATCAAAAAGTTATATTTTAATATCGTTTGTATTTGTTTTTGCACTAGCATTCATTATTTCAAAAAATTATGATAATATAAAATTTGATTTTGATGCTAATTTCAACAAAAATGATGCAATTGCAAATGATGCAGTTGTAAATGATGAAATAAAGCAAAAAAAAGAAATTGAGACACCAATTGCAAAAGAATATTATTTAGACAAATTAATATCTGGTGAAAAAGGTGAAATAGCTCTAATATTAAATACAAAATCTGAAGATGAAGCAATTAATATGAAAAATGAATTGATTTTGAAAGGATTTAAAGCAAACTACTTTTTTTCATCTGATTATTCCAACATTTCTGAAGAATCATACGAGATACTAATTGGACCATATGAAACAGAAAATGAATTAAAACAATGGTTAAATAATATTTCTGCTAAATCTATAACTAGAATTAGTTTATAATTTATTTAGCATAGGAAATTGCTCTTGTTTCTCTAATAACAGTGACCTTAACTTGTCCAGGATACGTCATCTCATTTTGGATTCTATCTGATATTTGAAATGCAATTTTCGAAGCATCCTCATCATTTACTTTTTCACTTTCCACAACTACTCTTAATTCTCTACCAGCTTGAATTGCATATGATTTTAATACACCAGGATAAGAAAAAGCTACATCCTCTAGCTCCTTAATTCTTTTTATATACGCATCAGCCATTTGTCTTCTAGCACCAGGCCTAGCTCCAGAAACACCATCACAAATTTGAACTAAAGGAGATATTAAAAATTTCATCTCTATTTCATCATGATGAGCTCCAATTGCGTTGCAAACTTCTTCTTTTTCACCATATTTTTCAGCCAATTTCATACCTATTATTGCATGTGGTGTTTCCGAATCATCTTCTGAAACTTTTCCTATATCATGAAGTAATCCTGCTCGCTTTGCATATTTAGTATTTAATCCTAATTCGGATGCCATTACAGCACAAAGATTTGCTGTTTCTCTAGAATGTTGTAATAAATTTTGACCATAAGAAGATCTATACCTCATCCTTCCCACCATTTTCACGAGTTCAGGATGTAATCCATGAATTCCTAAATCAATTGTTGTTTTTTTTCCAATTTGAATTATTTCATCTTCTATTTCTTTTTTTGTTTTCTTAACTACTTCTTCAATCCTTGCGGGATGAATTCTTCCATCTGAAACTAGTTTATGTAATGCTAACCTAGCGATTTCTCTTCTTACTGAATCAAAACATGATATAACAATAGCTCCAGGTGTATCATCGACCACTATATCAACTCCAATTGCCGCTTCTAATGCTCTAATATTTCTTCCTTCCCTTCCAATAATCCTACCTTTTACTGCATCATTATCAATATTAAAAACAGATACTGAATTATCGATAGCTTCTTCAGTTGCTATCCTTTGAATTGTTTGTATTATAATTTTTTTCGCATCTTGCTTTGCTGTTAGTTTTGCATCTTCAATAGTATTTTGAATAATGGATAGTGCTTCAGTCTTAGCTTCTTCTTTTAATGAATCAACTAACTCTAACTTTGCTTGTTCAGCCGAAAGAGATGATATATTTTCAAGCTTTTCAATTTGTTTTTTTCTATCTTTTTCTAAATCATTTATTTTTTTTTCAATTACGCTTCTTTGATTTTTAAGGTCCTTTCTTTCAATTTCATTTTTTTTATCTTTTCTATTAAATTCAGCAAGCTTTTGATTTAAGCTATTTTCCTTTTGCTTTATTCTTTGATGAGCAGTATTAATTTCTTGATTTTTTTTATTAATTAATTGCTCATGATTAGATTTAAGTTCTATAAACTTTTCTTTGGCTTGCAAAATTTTTTCTTTCTTTATTTGTTCAGCTTCTTGGTTAGCCTTTTGAACTAAACTATTAGCTGTGAGCTTGTTAGAGATTTTAAAGACTAAAAAACATATTAATGCGCCTGCAAAAAAAGATCCAATTAATATAGCTATTTCCATAAATAATAAATTTTAAAAACCCCGTATAAATTAATTAAATTCCATATAAACATTTATAAAGCAACCAACATATTTCGATCTTCCACTGCTCTCATTTGAGAAATAATTGAGGCCTGATCTAGACATATTGAGTATAACTCTAATTTTTAATTTGTTGAATTTAACAATTTATAATACGGGGTTAAAATTATAAAACAGCATCAAGCATATCTTCTATTTTCATCAATGATTCTTTTTGATTCGAATCAATTATATCTTTTTTTTCCAAAGTTTCTAATTTTGAAGCGTACTCAATTAAACACATAGCTAATAAATCTTGTTTATCTTTTATTGCGTAATTTGATTCATAAAATTTAAGTCGTTCAGCAACGTTCTTAATTGCTTTTCGAACATATTCCTCTGAATTCCTATCAATTTTCATTGGGTAAATTCTATTTGCTATATTTAACTTTATTGCAATCTTTTCCATTATTTCAATTACTTAGTAATTCCAAACACTTATCTATTTCTCTAACGTATTCATTTATTTTATACTTAGTTTTTTGAACATCTTCATTAGATGAATCAACTGATTTAGAAATTTTCATTATCTTGATCTTATCTTCAAGATTCTTGAGTTGTTTTGCTTTTTGCTCTAATTCGACAAATAATTCATTATTTTTTTTTTCCAAAATTATTTTTTTCTCTTTAATAGAATTATACCTATCTAAAAGTAAAGCTATTTTTTTTTCTATTTTGGTAATAATATTTTCCACAAAAAAATAATTATTACAAACTTAAATATTTTATAATTATCATTGAAATTTTTGACACTATATTTGCAAAACGTTTAAATTAATTATGCATAAAAAGTTTTATATTATTTTCTATTGTATTTTTTTATTAAACTTTTACAGTTATTCACAAAATTATACCAGTCCTCTTGACATAAATTTAATTCTCTCTGGGACATTTGGAGAACTAAGATCAAATCATTTTCATGCAGGAATTGATTTAAAAACAAAAGGTGTAGAAGGATTAAATGTATATTCAGTTGCTGATGGATATATTTCCAGAGTCAAAGTTTCATCTTTTGGTTATGGAAAAGTCATATATATTAACCATTATGATGGAAATACATCAGTTTATGCTCATTTAAAAGAATTTTCACAAAAAATAGATAGTATTATTAAAATAAAACAAAATGAAAATAAAAAGTTTGAATTAGATTATTACTTACAAAAAGACGGAATTAAAGTAAAACAAAAAGAAATAATTGGTAAATCTGGAAATAGTGGGTCAAGTGCTGGCGCTCATTTACATTTTGAAATAAGAGATTCAAAAACACAAAAACCAATAAACCCATTATATTTCAATTTTAAAATAAAAGATGAAATTAGTCCTGATATCAAAAAATTAAAAATATATAACTTTAATAATACAAACAAACATCAAACATTTGATATAATTAAAAAAGAAAAAAATAATTATTCTATTAATGACACATTGTATACAGAAGGAGATTTTGGAATAGGCATATCTACATATGACAAATCAAATTACGCATATAATAAAAATGGTGTATACTCAATTAAATTGTATGTTGATGAAAAATTAACATTTCATTTTATAGCTGATACACTTGACTTTATTACAACAAGATTTATTAACGCACACATAGACTACAAAGAAAAAATTCAAAATAAAATTAAATTTCATAGACTTTTTAAATTACCCTACAACAAATTAAAAAATTACAAGACAAATATTAATAACGGTATAATAAGTCTAAATGACACAAATATTCACAATATAAAAATTCATGTGGAAGATTACAACCAAAATTTGTCGGAGATTAAGTTTAAAATAAAAAATAGTTTGCGGAAAATTGAAAAAACTAATTTATTAGAAGAAGAAATAATTCAAGATGTGGTTCTGAAAAAATTTTATCATAATCATAATAATATTTTTTTATTTAAAAATTTCAAGGTTGTTCTGTCTGAGTATTCATTGTATGAAGATATAATTTTTAGATATAGCCTCTTAGATTCAATAAAAGGTATTTTTGGAAATATACATAGCTGCCATAAAAAAGATACACCGGTACATAAAAAATATGATCTATATATTAAAGAAAACATTCCAGAAAAAATTAAAAATAAAGTATATATTGCTAAAAAAGAAAAAGAAAATACATTTAAATATATAGGAGGTATCTGGGAGGGTCTATACTTAAAAACCTCAACTAGAGAATTTGGAGATTTTTGTATAGTTGCAGATTCTACAGGACCAATAATTAAAGGAGTCAATATATATCCAGGAAAAAAAATAAATACTCAAAAAAATATTAAGCTAACAATTGAAGATACTAAAAGTGGTATAAAAAAATTTGAGGCTTCTATAAATAATGAATGGGTGCTTATGGACTATGATCACAAAACCAAAATTGTTCGATATGATTTTAACAAAATTATAAAAAAGGGGGAAAATAATTTTGTTTTAAGAGTTACAGATAATTGTAATAACTTAACAACGTATAAAGCAGTTTTTAACTTATAATTTATTTTCTAAAATAAATTTCTGTAAAAAAATTTTTATTTCATTTCTAACACGAACATAAACTAAAGTTTTTTCTTCATCAGTGCCAGTTGCCTTTGCAGGATCAAAAAAGCTATTATGAATTTTTTTCTTAGTAAATTTTAAATGAACTGGACAGTTTTCTTTGGCATTATCACAAACGGTAAACACATAATCAAAATTTAATTTTTTATAATCTGTAATATGATTTGAACTATTTTTAGAAATATCAATATTTTCTTCTTTCATTGCCTTAACTGCAAATTGATTTACTGGTTCAGGTTTGGTACCAGCACTGTAAATCTGATAGTTAGGTAAAAATTTAGATAAATAACCATGTGCCATTTGAGATCTACAAGAGTTCCCTGTACACAATACTAATATTTTACTCATAAATTTATGCTTTAAAATACTAAACTACAATTTTTCTTGTTTTAAGTTATAATTATAATATATTTTTGTTTTAAATATGTATAAGTATTTTTTATTCTTTTTATTAATAATAGGCTTAAATGGGACTTGTTTTTCTCAACAGATTGTAGGAACCATAACAGATTTAAATAATAATTTATTACCTAGTGTAAATGTTTCAATTGAAGGAACAAGAAAAGGCGTTATTTCAGATCAAGAAGGCCAATTCTCCATAAAAGTTAAAGAAAACAGATCTGAAATAGTGGTTTTTAGCTGTATAGGATATGATAGTGAAAAAATAAGATTACCCCTTCTAAAACGAAATCAAACTTATGAACTTAATATAAAGCTTAAAGCTAAAAATAATGTTCTAAGTGATGTTATCATATTAGATAAACAAAATCGAAAAAAAAATATTACTAGAATTAAACCAAAGCATGTTAAGGTAATCCCTGGTAATTCAGTTGGAATAGAAGCTATTTTAAAAACACTTCCTGGTGTAAGCTCAGCAAATGAATTAAGCTCACAATACTCTGTACGTGGTGGTAATTTTGATGAAAATTTAGTTTATGTTAACGGAATTGAAATTTACAGACCTTTTTTAATTAATTCTGGAAAACAAGAAGGTCTTAGTTTTATTAACTCAAATATGGTTGGTAGTATATTATTTTCAGCTGGGGGCTTCAGTGCAAAGTATGGAGATAAAATGTCTTCAGTTTTAGATGTCACTTACAAAAAACCATTAAAAAACAAATCTTTTTTTGAAGGTAGTTTGTTAGGTGGATCTATTAACTTAGAAGGAACATTATATAAAAGAAGATTTTCATATTTATTTGGAGCTAGATATAAAACAAACAAATATTTGCTTAACAGCATGAACACAAAAGCTGAATATAATCCTAGCTTTTACGATATTCAATGTTATCTAAACTATAACATAAATGATAATCTACAAATTAATTTTTTAAGTAATATTAGCAGAAACAAATTCATAATGATACCTCAAAATAGAGATACTGAGTTTGGTACAGTTAATGAGGCACTTAAAATTAGAATGTATTTTGAAGGAAAAGAGCTAGATAGCTATGAAACATTTTTTACTGCATTTAACACATCTTATCGTCCTACTAATAATCTGAATTTACAGCTAACTGGTTCGATTTTTAATACGTATGAAGAACAAAATTTTGATATTTTAGGTGAGTATTGGCTATTTCAATTAGATAATAGTTTAGGTTCAGACAACTTTGGAGAAATAGCCTTCAACAGAGGTGTTGGAAAGCATATTAATCATGCAAGAAATATTTTACAAGCAAGAGTTATAAATATATCACATAGAGGAAGTTATGTAAATCAAGATTTAAAAATTGTTTGGGGAAATAAATTGCAAAAAGAAGAAATTAAAGATAAAATTAATGAATGGACATTAATTGATTCGGCTTTCTATAATTACCCTCATCCAAATGATCTAATTGATAGTATACCCAATGAAAATCAACAAATTATTTTAAATAATGTTTTAAATACAAACATTGATTTAATGTCATATAGAAATACTGGATATTTAGAATTATCCAAAGATATTAGAAATATTAGTTTTAGTACAGGAACTAGATATAATTATTGGACATATAATGAAGAATTTTTAATTAGCCCTAGACTATCATTTTCATACACTCCTAATTGGAAACGAGATATAGTTTTTAGACTATCAACAGGAATTTATTATCAATCACCATTTTATAAAGAATTAAGAAACCCAAGTGGAATACTTAATAAAAATATTAAAGCTCAAAAATCAACTCATTATGTTTTTGGGAGCGATTATTTGTTTTATAAATGGAAAAGACCATTTAAATGGACAACCGAAATTTATTATAAAGAACTTAAAAATTTAATACCTTACAAAATTGATAATGTTAGAATACAGTACTTGTCAGATGATATATCCAACGGTTACGCCAAAGGAATAGATTTTAAAGTTAATGGAGAATTTGTAAATGGAATGGAAAGTTGGATAAGCTTATCTATTATGAAAACCGAAGAGGATATAGTAGGCGATAAAATTAATAATGATGATGGAAGTATTACATATCCTGGAAATATTCCAAGACCAACTGATGAAAGAGTAAACTTTAGTATGTTTTTTCAAGATTATCTACCTGGAAAGCCACATTATAAAATGCATTTAAATTTAATTTACGGATCTGGACTACCTTTTGGACCTCCAAACTCTGAAAAATATGAAGATGTACTTAGAATACCTGCATACAGAAGAGTAGATATTGGATTTTCTATGATTTTGAAAACTGAAAGTAAAAAAAGTAAAATAAATTTTCTTAACAAATTTAATTCCATTTGGATTAGCGCTGAAGTATTTAATTTACTTGATATAAACAACACAACATCTTATCTTTGGGTAACGGACATTAACAATCGACAATATGCTGTTCCTAACTACTTGACTTCAAGACGATTAAATGCAAAAATTATTTTATCTTTTTAAAATCTATTTTAATTTATCTGATAAAGAATTTTCATACAATTTTTTATATGATGATACATCACCAAAAACTTGATCATCAATTCTAATTTCTCCCTTTGTTACGTGTCCTAATAATAAAAAAGGAACATCTATTTTATTTAAAATATCTAGAAATGAATCTTCAATAGTTTCTCTCACAGAAACAATAATCCTTGATGGCGATTCACCAAATAAAAAAGCATCTTCTCTAACCTCTGAACTGGTTGTAATATCAAATCCAAGATTATTAGGCATTGAACTTTCTAAAAGTGTAATAAAAGCTCCTCCATCAGAAATATCATGAGCTGATTCAATAACTTTCTCACGAATTAATTTTGTAACTGTAGATTGAACAACAAACTCCTTTTCTAAGTCAAAATATGGTGTTGATGAAGTATTTATATTATGATAAGATGCTAAATATTCAGATGAAGATATATCGTTTACACATTCACCAATCATATAAATCAAATCTGACTTTCCTTGAAATGCTAAAGAAGTAATATGATCTTTATCTTCAATTACACCCAACATACCAATAGTTGGTGTAGGAAAAACCGGGACCTCACTATCATTAGTTACAGATTGATTATAAAAACTAACATTTCCTCCAGTTACAGGAGTATTAAATTTTTCGCATGCTTTTTTCATTCCTTTAATTGAACCAACAAATTGCCAATATACCTCAGGATTATATGGATTTCCAAAATTTAAACAATTTGTTATTGCAGATGGTATTCCGCCAGAGCAAACAATGTTTCTTGCAGCTTCTGAAACAGCCATAGCACATCCATTTTCAGGGTCAGCATTAACCATTCTTGCATTACAGTCTACAGTCATTGCTAATGCCTTTTTTGTTCCCTTAATATTAACAACTCCTGCATCTGTTGGATAATTTGTACTCATATTAACTGTACCTACCATGGAATCATATTGTTCGTAAATCCAACGTTTTGATGCAATATTTTCATGTGATGTTAAAAATTTAGCAATATCGATTAAGTTATCAGGTTGGGTAACACTATCAATTTTAAATTTTTTCCACTCTGAAAAATATTTTGGTTCTTTATATTCTCTTTCATAAACTGGAGCTCCACCACCTAAAACAAGATCATGGCAAGGAACATCAGCGACTAAATCATCATTTACAAAATAACGAACTCTATTACTATTAGTAACAATACCTATTTGTTCACATGATAAATCCCATTTATCAAAAATATCTTTTACAACTTTTTCTTCACCTTTTTTAACAACAACTAACATTCGCTCTTGTGATTCAGAAAGTAATATTTCCCAATCGTACATATTTTTTTGTCTGGTTGGAACTTTATCTAACCACATATCCATTCCGTGATTTCCAGCTGCACTCATCTCATTAGAAGAACATGTTATTCCAGCTGCACCCATATCTTGCATTCCAACAATTGCATTTGTTTTAGCAAGTTCTAAAGTAGCTTCAAGCAATAACTTTTCTTGAAATGGATCTCCAACTTGAACAGCTGGTAAATCCTCAGCGGAATCCTCTGTGATATCTTTTGAAGCAAATGATGCACCATGAATCCCATCTTTACCTGTAAAAGAACCTACTATAAAAACTGGATTACCTTCACCAGATGAAGTAGCGGAAATCATTTCAGATTTACTCATTATACCTGCAGAAAAAGCATTAACTAATGGATTAGTATTATAACAATTATTAAAACTAACTTCTCCTCCTACTATAGGAATACCAAAAGAATTTCCGTAATCTCCAATTCCTTTACTAACTCCTTTAACTAGCCATTTTGTTTTTTCCAAATTAATATCTCCAAAACGTAATGAATTAAGTTGAGCTATAGGTCTTGCCCCCATTGTAAATATATCTCTATTTATCCCTCCAACACCAGTAGCAGCACCCTGGTAAGGTTCTAATGCTGAAGGATGATTATGAGATTCTATTTTAAAACAACATGCTAACCCATCCCCTATATCAACTAGACCAGCATTTTCTTCTCCTGCTTCAACTAACATATGAGGACCTTCCTTGGGTAATTTTTTTAGCCAAACAATTGAATTTTTATATGAACAATGCTCAGACCACATAACACCGAAAATACTTAGTTCGCAAAAATTTGGAGTTCTTTTTAGTATAGATTTAATTTTTTCAAATTCTTCAGCTAACAAACCCATTTCCTTTGCTTGATCTACATTAGCTAAGCTATCACTCTTTAATACTGTCATAAAAAAAATTATTTACAACAAAAATAAAAGAAAGAAGTAAAAATAAAATATTATTTGGCTATTGATTTATATTTGTTTTTAACAAATCTAATAAATAACTTGATTGAATTGATTTGGATATTTACCATTGCAATTTTTATAGTATTCTTGAATATCATTTATAACTGTTTGAAAATTTGCCAAATCATAAATTATTTTATTGCTTCCTAAGTTTTTGTTCTTAAAATCAATAAATGCCAAGACCAAAGGAACATCAGCTTTTTTAGCAACATAATAAAATCCTGTCTTCCATTTATCTACTTTACTTCTAGTTCCTTCAGGGGAAAGCGTTAACATAAATTTATCTTCTTTTTTAATCATCGAAGAAAGTTGATCTACCAAACTATTGGGTTTAGATCTATCTACAGGAATACCGCCATTATTTTTTATGAATAAACTAATAGGCCAAAAATACAATTCATTTTTTACTAAATATTTTGGTTGAATACCAATTACATATGCATAACACTTTCCTAATAAAAAATCCCAGTTTGAAGTATGCGGAGCAAAAATAATTACACACTTTTTAGGAAAGACATTATTACCTGTAATTTTCCAACCAAGTAATTTTAAAATAAACTTTGCAAATATTTTTTTCATATAAATTATTATACAAAGAAATAACATTTTTTATTTATTTTAACAAAAATTGTAAGTTTGCAGTAAAATAGAATAAATGAAAACTAAACATATAATTTTAATACTTATACCTTTTAATATTTTTCTAGCATTTTTAATTTACAACAGTATAAATAGTGAAGTTAAATTTCAAGATGAAGCAAAAATAAGATTAAGTCAAAATATACAAAAACTTAAAGACTTAAGACATGTACAAACATCCTATAAAAGAACCAATGGAACATTCGCAAATAATTTTGAAGACTTGATTAACTTTTTAGAATCCGACTCCATACCAATTATTAAGGCAAATGGCGAAACACCAGACTCATTAACTGACAGCGAAGCTTTAAAATTAGGAATCATTAGTAGAGACACATCATATGTACTAGCAAAAGAAGGAGTTTTCAACAAAGAATACATAGAAAGCAGAGATAATTCTATTGAATTTAATTTGAAAGCTTTGACTACAGTTCCAAACTCAAACATAAACTATAACATTGATGCTGGAGAAATTGAAAAAGGTAAAGTTATTGTCCAGGTTTTTGAAATATCTACCAATTATGCAACTATTTTTACTGGACTTGATGCTGAAAATAAAAGTTATAATTTAAATTCTTTACTAAAAGTAGGATCAATGCAAGAAGCCTCACTAAATGGAAATTGGGGAGAATAAAATTTTAGAAACTAAAGATTTTGATATTGCTAAATCAAAACAATATCATTTATCACTCAAGCTTGGAATCGACAACTTTTCGTTTTGTATTTTAGATACTATCACCCTGTCATACAATTATTTAGCAGTAAATAATTTTACTTATATTTCTATAAAAAATACTGTTGAACGAATAACCTCTATTATTAAAAATAATAATTTATTTCAGCTAAATTTTTCTTCATCTTCTTTAATATACTCTGGATTTCCAAATACATTATTACCAAAAGAATTAGAGGATTCTGTAGATGAAAAAAAATTGTTAGAGTTTAATGATGATAAATGCTATAAAAAATTATATTTTGACAATGTAGATAATATTAAGGTAATCTATTCTATTCCTGAAACAATAGATAATATTACTAAAACTTTTTTTCCAAATTGCAATATAATGTCAGAAGAAAAAATATTAATTGAGAAAAGAAATTATCAAAATTTATCTACATGCGTGTATGTAAATTTTAATTTAAATAGATTTTCATTAACCATCTTTGAGAATAAACAATTAAAATTACAAAATTCATTTAATTATAAAGAAGCAGAGGATGTTTTATATTACATACTTTTTTGTTTGGAACAGCTAAATCTATCAACTATAACAACTCCGTTAATACTATTAGGCAATATAGACTATAGTGACAAAAAATATGAGCTATTGTATAACTATATTAAAGACATCAAATTTGGTGATATTGATAAAAATTTAAGATTAAACTTAAATGAAAATAGACACAAATATTTTAGTTTGTTATCACAAATTTTATGCGTATAATTTCTGGAACTCATAAAGGTAGAAAAATACATATGCCAAATAATTTATCAGTTCGACCCACTACTGATAGAGCAAAAGAAAGTCTATTCAATATATTACAAAATAGATACATATTTAACAACAAACATGCCTTAGATCTTTTTGCTGGTAGTGGAAATATTTCATACGAGTTTTTCTCAAGAGGGTGTTCATCGGTCACATCAGTTGAAATAAACAAAAAATGCATTCTATTTATTAAAAATCAAATAAAACAGCTAAACATTAACATAAATATTATTCATGAAGATGCAACAAAATTTATTCGAAAAAATAATGAAAAATATGATTTTATCTTTTTAGACCCTCCTTATAAATCTAAAGATTACAATAAACTAAAAGAGTTAATAATCGAAAAAAATATTATACATAAAGGAGGTTGTTTAATAATAGAGCATGATAAAAAAACTACCTTTAATGACTGTAATGTAGAACAAAAAAAATATGGTTCTGTCTACTTTAGTATATTTTCATTTTAATTATTTAATTTTGATTTAAATTTAAGTTTAAAAATGAAAAAAATTGCAGTATTTCCAGGATCATTTGATCCATTTACAATTGGTCACAAAGAAATTATTGATAAAGTTTTTCCAATTTTCGACAAAATTATTATTGCAGTTGGAGAAAACAGAGATAAAAAATGTTGTTTTTCATTAAGTAAGAGAATAAAATGGATAGAACAAATATTTGATGAAGAAAAAATTGTAGTTAAAAAATATACCGGTCTTACTACTAGTTTTTGTAAAAAAGAAAATGCAAATTTTATAGTACGAGGAATTAGAGATAGTAGTGATTTTATATATGAAAAAAAAATAGCACTGATAAATAAGGACTTAAATAAAAATATTGAAACCTTATTTATACTATCATCTAAAGAAAATTCTCACATATCATCTTCTCTTGTAAAAGATATTATAAAAAATAAGGGAGATATAAAAAAATTTTTACCCAATGAAATTGCCATCTCTATTTCAAAAGGTTTTTAATATCATTTGCTAATATATTTGAAAATTTTATTGCGTCAGTATAGCAAATATGATTTCCATCAGTATAGCGAAACTTATTATTAAAATTTGTATAATTTAGATATTTTAGATTATGTTTTTTAGTTAAAAAATTAATTTGATTATTAAAGTTTGGAAACATAGAATTTTCAATTTCATACAAATTATCATCAATAGGCATTCTAATTAAAAATACATCTCCATGCATCTTTAGAAGTGTTATTGTTTTATCTAAATAATTATATCTGAATTTTGAAAATATATTTTTTGACATATAATTTTTATAATAATTTATTTTTCTTGTAGTATTATTTTTCACATAAATACTGTCCATATTAGTATATACTCGCAAAAGACCATCATTTTGAAGAAATGTAAAAGATCCATTAAAATTATTTGAACTTGATTTATTAAGAAGTATTTTATATTCAAATTTCTTAAGCAAAATAGAACCCCAACCTTTATGATAATGATTTAATAAATAATGATAGTTTGGATATATATTATAATTAGTAAGATTTTTTAAGATAGAATTACAGTCTAATATTGTAGTATCTGTACCAATTTTACTAGAAATTGACCAAGGGTCAACAGTTAAGATAAAAGTACCATCTGTAATATTTTTATTAATCTTAGAATTAATTGCATCATAATAAACCTTCCCATATGATGAGTTATTAACTGAAAATGAAAAATTATAGATGCTATACTTGTTTTTTAAAACCGTATCCATAATATTTGGATGAATACCCTGAGCAGATCTAGAGGTTCCCAAAATCATTGAATTTTGTTTTTTAGAAGTAAGTCTTAAGTAAAAATTATCTGTTGATCCACCAGAAAAAAAAGAAAATATTAGATGCAATAACAAAATAAAAATGATAATTATAGATGAGTTAAATAAAAACTTTTGCATAATTTAAAATTGAAAATAAATAAATGTGTCATTTTTAAAAACACCAAAAAACATTATTAATAAAACAAAAAATAAATATAAAAACCATCTTAGTTTCTTTTTATAATTTTTAATATCTAAACCAAAACATTTATCTCTATTTATCCACTCAAAAATTAAAAATATAAATAACATACAATAAGTATATAACATATCAATTTTAGGAGATATTATTTGTGGTAATGTAAAAATTGATAAATCAAATAAATTAGTTATATATGAAATAGCCTTAGTAACATTATCAGATCTAAAAAAAATCCATGCAATTACTGTAAAACAAAATGTAAATATTACAGATATTATTTCTTTTAAATTAGGTAGGTTTTTATCTTTTGCTATAATATTTAAATTATTTCTATTTTTATTCAAAATCATTAATGGTAAAAAATAAATCGCATTTAATAATCCCCATATTATAAACGTCCAATTTGCTCCGTGCCAAAAACCACTTACAATAAAAATTATAAAAATATTTCTAATTTTTTTTACTGTTGAAACTCTACTTCCTCCTAAAGGAATATATATATAATCACGAAACCAGGTAGACAACGAGATATGCCATCTTCTCCAAAACTCAGCTATATCTCTTGAAAAATATGGGAAAGAAAAGTTTTGCATTAAATGAAAACCAAATAATTTAGCTATTCCAATAGCCATATCGGAATAGCCAGAAAAATCTCCATAAATTTGGAATGCAAAAAAAACAGCACCTAAAAATAGTGTGCTTGAACTATACTCTGAATAATTTGCAAAAATTTCATTTACAAAAACCGCACAATTATCGGCAATAACAATTTTTTTAAATAATCCCCATAAAATCTGCCTCACACCATCTGATGCTGTTTCATAAGAAAAAATTCTTTTTTTATGAAATTGTGGTAATAAATTCGCTGCTCTTTCAATTGGTCCAGCAACTAATTGAGGAAAAAAACTAACAAAAGCTACAAATGAAATAAAATCATCAGAAGGCTTTATTTTTTTTTTATAAATATCAATACTATAACTTATTGTTTGAAAAGTATAAAAACTAATACCAACAGGAAGAATTATTGATAATGATTTAGCATTAAATGAAAATCCAAAAAAGGAAAAAGCACTCACAAAGTTATCTAGAAAGAAATTGTAATATTTAAAAAAACATAACAAACCAATATTGATAAAAAGACTCAAAATCAATAGTTTCTTCTTAATTTTATCTTTAGCAACGTAAATTTTTTTTGCAACATAAAAATCTACAACAGTGCTAACGAAAATTAAACTTAAAAATCTCCAATCCCACCATGCATAAAAAATATAGCTAGAAAAAGCAATAAATAAATTTTGATATTTAATATTATTGTTTAGTAAAAACCAATATATAACAAAACATATTGGTAAAAAAATAGCAAAATCTATAGAATTAAATAACATTAACTAGTAAATCTTTGATTGATAAATTTTACAAATTTTGAAACAGCTATTGCTCTATGACTAATTTTTGATTTTTCATTCGCTGTCATCTGAGCGAATGTTAAATCAAAATTATTTGGACGAAAAATAGGATCATAACCAAAACCACAATTACCAATTTTTTCACTTGTAATTACCCCTTCAATTGATCCTTCAAAAAAATATTCATTGCCATCCATAATTAAGCAAATAACAGTCTTAAATATTGCATTTCTATTTTTTATATTTTCTAATTTCTTTAAAACTTTATTCATATTATCATCTGCAGAACAATATGATCCTGCATATCTAGCAGAAAATACACCTGGTTCATTATTAATAGATAAAATTTCTAAACCAGAATCGTCAGCAAAACAATTTTTGTTAAATTTTTTATATATAAATCTTGCTTTCTGAGACGCATTATCTTTTAATGTGAATCCTGTTTCTTCAAGATCATCATAATGATTTAAGTCATTAATACTGAAAATATTGATTTTATCAGTAATAATATGCTTAATCTCTTTAAGCTTGTTATTATTATTTGTTGCAAAAACTAAATCCATTAATTATGATGATAAGGTTGATTATTTAAAATTGTAAAAGATCTATACAGTTGTTCAACGAATATTAATCTAACCATTTGATGTGTAAAAGTCATTTTTGATAAAGATATTTTCTCATTTGCTATATCATAAATATCATCATTAAAACCAAATGCACCACCAGTAATAAAAACAACTCTTTTAACACTACTTATCATTAGTTTAGATACTTTTTTACTAAAGTCTACAGAGTTGAAAGATGATCCAGCAGAATCTAAAAGAATAACATAATCATTCTTATTAATAAACTTTTTTATAGCATCTGATTCAATTTTTTTAACTTTATCCTTTTGAGAATTATTTTTTTTGATAATCAAATTTTTAATATCAAAGTTTATATAATGTTGGATTTTTTTATTATACTCTATAATTGCAGAATTAATATTTTTATTATTAGTCTTGCCAACATTTATCAATAGGAACTTCATTTTTGTATTTTTGACAATAATAATAATTTTGTATTTATGAATAGTTATGACATCAATAGTTTTATTGAAAATTCTTTAAAAGAAGATGTTGGAAGTGGCGACCACACAACTTTAGCAACAATAAATAAAAATGAAATAAACAAAGCTCATATATTAGTAAAACAAAATGGTATAATTGCTGGAGTAGAATTAGCTAAAAGAATTTATAAAAAAGTTGACAAAAAGATTAAATTAACTCAATACTTTAAAGACGGTGAAAAAGTAAATAAAGGGGATATTATTTTTAAAATAATTGGTAGTGCTCATTCTATTTTAAAATCAGAAAGATTGATTTTAAATTGTATGCAAAGAATGAGTGCGATTGCAACACATACAAATGAAATTTGTCAACTTTTAAAAAATACTAAAACTAAAATTCTGGATACTAGAAAAACAACACCATTAAACAGACTAATTGAAAAATGGGCTGTTAGAATTGGTGGAGGTATTAATCATAGGTTTGGTCTTTATGATATGATCATGATTAAAGACAATCACATTGATTTTGTTGGTAATGTGAAAAATGCTATTATAAATACTAAAAAATATAAAAAAAATCAAAACTTAGATTTAAAAATAATTGTTGAGGCAAGAAATTTAAATGAAGTTAATGAAATAATTCAAGAAGGTGGGATAAACAGAATTTTACTCGATAATTTTAATTACCAAAAGACTAAAGAAGCTGTAAAAATTATAAATGGAAGATATGAAACTGAGTCATCAGGTAATATTACTCAAAAAAATATATTGAATTATGCTAAATGTGGTGTAGATTATGTTTCGATTGGAGCATTAACTAATTCTATAAAAACATTTGATATCAGCCTTAAATCTATTAAATGACACATTTCTTAATACAATTATCAAAAAAGATAAAACTAAACAGCTTTTATAATTTGTCATTATATGATATATTATTTTTCTTTTACAAAGGTGTTAAACAAGGATCTATAACAACACGTGCATCATCATTAGCATTTAATTTTTTTTTAGCTTTTTTTCCATCAATAATAGTCTTGTTCACTCTAATTCCATATATACCAATTGTAGATCTTCAAGAAACACTTATGGAACTAATCTCAACAATTTTACCTCCACATACTAACGAAATTGCATTTTCAACAATATATGATATAATTAATAATCCAAGGTCAGGGCTTTTATCAATCGGATTTGTTCTCACAATATTTTTCGCAACAAATGGTGTGAATTCATTAATTGAAGCATTTAATTCCTCTTATCATATAAATGAAAGTCGATCAATAATACGACAACGATTATTATCTTTAGGAATTACTTTTTTATTATCATGTATTTTAATGATAACTATTTTACTTATCATGTTTTCTAAAACTGTTGTCAATTACCTAATTACTACAGAGATTATTGAAAATAAATCAATAGAATATATTTTATTTGGAAAATGGTTGGTAATAATTATTATGCTATTTGTAGGTATTTCTATTATATACCATTTTGGTCCTACAATTAAAAAAAAATTTAAGCTATTTACACCAGGTTCTATAATTTCAACTTGTTTAATTATTGTAACATCTTCATTTTTTAATTATTATATAAGTAACTTTGCTGAGTATAATAAAGTTTATGGTTCAATAGGCACCTTGATAATTATACTTTTATGGATGTATATTAATTCAATCATTTTACTAATAGGATTTGAATTAAATGCTAGCATATACAATGCCAAAAAACAAAATAAATTATAAATTTATACATGTAAAATGAAAAAATATTTTTTACTATTTATTATTCTAATTCAAATTAGTGCTTACGCTCAAAAACAAGAAGTTTATAATCCTCTACTAAAACCTAATACCTATAGAAACATAGATAATCCAAATTATTGGAAAAATAAACTTCCATACAAAGATTACTGGCAACAAGATGTTCACTATAAAATAGATGCGTATATAAATGAAGAAACAGATATAATTAATGCTGAACAAACTTTAACCTATTGGAACAATTCTCCAGATACTTTAAAATATGTATATTTTCATTTATACCAAAATGCATTTCAACCAGATTCATATTTAGATGAACTTCAAAAACAAAATAAAAAAAGTCCTCACTGGTCTAGAAAATATGAAAATCAAAAATTGGGTACATCGATTAAAGAAATACAAGTAAATGGAAAAAAAGTAACCACAGATCTTGATAACACCATCCTGAAGGTTAATTTACCAACATCACTCATGCCTGACTCAAATATTGTTTTTAATATTAAATTTGATACACATTTTGATCAGGGAGAAGTTAGAAGAAGAATGACTGTTTTTAATGCCTGGGGCAACAAACATTATAATGGTGTCCACTGGTATCCTAGAATCTGTGTCTACGATGCAAAATTTGGATGGACTAAAGATCAACATTTGGGTAAAGAATTTTATGGTAATTTTGGATGCTTTGATGTCGAGCTTAACTTTGCATCAAACTTTATTGTAGAAGCAACGGGGTTTTTATTAAATAGAGATTCTGTTTTACCTAAAGATCTTAGAAAAAAATTAGATATTAATAACTTTAAAGATAAAAAATGGAACTCACCTCCTTCAACAATCATTCCTTATCAAAAAGGAAAAAGGAAAGTTTGGAAATATCATGCAGAAAATGTACATGATTTTGCATTTACTGCCGATCCTACATACAGAATTGGTGAAGTAAAATGGGAAGACAAGGTTTGTTACTCTTTAGTGCAGGAACCACACGCCAGTAAATGGCAAAATGCAGCTGAATACGGAGCCAAATGTTTAGAAGTATTTTCAACCGACTTTGGAAGATATGTTTATCACAAAGTAATTGTTGCAGATGCAAGAAGTGGAATGGAATATCCTATGATTACTTTAGATGATGGTGGTGACCCTGGTTACAGAGATTTATTGGCGCATGAAATCGGACACATGTGGTTTTTTGGACAAGTTGGAAATAACGAAACATATCGTGCTTTATTGGATGAAGGATTTACACAATTTTTAACTGCATGGGCATTAGTGAAAATAGATGGAGAAAACATGGTTGAATTTGAAGATGAACCTTCAACAAGATGGAGAGAGAGATTTCAAAAACCACTTAAAGCTGTTGACAGTGAAATATATTACTCATACATTAATGATGCAACAAAATTTAAAGACCCTGTAATTTCCACACATTCTGATTGCTTTAACGGAGCTCTTGGTCACGGAGGTGGCTATAGACATGTATACTATAAAACTGCTGCAATGCTATATAATTTACAATATGTTCTTGGTGATGATTTATTTCTTAGAGCTATGAAAAATTATTTTAATACCTGGAAGATTGCACACCCATACAATGAAGACTTTAGAAATTCTATAATAAGATATACTAAAGTTGATTTAAATTGGTTTTTTGATCAATGGCTGCAAACAAATAAGCGAATTGATTATTCCGTTAAATTTAAAAAAAATAAGGTGACTTTTAAAAGAAAGTCTAGAATGCAAATGCCAATTGATTTTACAGTTACTGCTAACAATGGTAAAAAATATGACTTTCATATACCAAATAATTGGTTTATAAAAAAAACTGAAGCTAAAGTTTTACCAAAATGGCATGGATGGGACTTAATTCATCCAGATTACACAACAACAATAAATGTTCCAAGTGGAATAAAAGAAGTTGAAATTGATCCAACACAAAGACTGGCTGATGCCTATATGCCTGATAATAAATCAAGTAAAAATATTTCTTACGGTTTGGATTATAAATTATGGGAATATCCAAATTGGAGATTATATGAAATGAAATATAGACCTGACTTCTGGTGGAATAATTATGACGGATTAAAAGCAGGTATAAACATTAACGGCAACTACATGAGGCATCATCATTTATTTGATATTTCAGCCTGGATAAATACAGCTTATTTACAAAAAGATAGTATTGTTAATAGTGATGATTATGATTCATATTCTTACAGAGTAAAATACAACACAAACTTAGATAAGTTTTCTCTAAATAGCAGAATATTTTTAGAGTCTCAATTTATTGCTGGTTTACACAAAAACCAAATTAAGCTTGTTAAAAAAGATAAGAAAAATAATAAAATTTCTTTTTCATTATTATCATTATATAGAACTAATAATCAATATTTACTTTATGATAATTGGTCTTCAAAAATCATGAATAATAGGATTGAGTTTGACTTAGAACACAAATACAAGTATAAAAGTGGAAATGGAAAACTAAATTTGTTTTTTGCAAGTTCAGCAATTGGAAGTGAATATGATTATAATAAAGTAATTTTTACAGTTAACAATAAACATAAATTTAAAAAAATAGAAATTAAATCTAGAACTTTTATTCAAATCGGTTCAGGATCTAGTTGGGCTGAAGAATCAAAACTTGGACTAGCAGGAGCAAATAATGAAGAAATTGTAAATTCAAAATTCACAAGAGCAGAAGGTATTTTAAATAAGGAACAAACAGACTATAAGTTAGATAATACAAATGTTTATCATCACAGTGGCGGATTAAACTTAAGAGGATACAGTGGTTATATTGCTCCTGAATTTGATGAAAACGGAAAAGTTACATCTTTTAGTTATAATGGTATTAGCGGTGCTTCTGTAAATACTGAGATAGATTTTAGCAACTACTTACCATATTTTATAAGAAAAAATAATTTGAGTTCATATTTATTTGCTGATGCTGGAATAATTACAAATGATAAAATTAATAAAACAAATTACTCTGAAATATTTTCAGATTTACGTGCTGATGCTGGAATTGGCTTTACATATTCAATAAGAAGATTTAGACCATTAGAAACAGTTAAGCCATTTACAATAAGATTTGATATGCCATTATTTTTAAATAGACCTCCTTCAGGTAATGATGATTTCTTCCAATTTAGATGGTTAATCGGCCTTAACAGAACAATATAATTAGTAATAATTAAATCGTTTCATTTTTAATTTAACTCTATTATTAAAACACTTTAAGTCTTCTTCAGACAATTCATTTTTCCACTTTCCAATTGATGTATTTGAAATAGGCTTCTTTAAATTTTGATGATGACTCATATTTGTTACACCCATACTATCAATATCTTCTTTAAATAATGATAAATTATCAATAATATCTAAATTTAAGAAACTTTGTATTTTTTTTATTTCTTTGTTTGTGTCATTAATTAAATCTTCATATCTAATTAAATGAACTTCTGACTTATTATTCAAATAATCATAAGAACTAATACTATCTTCCCATTTCATTAAAGAATACCATTGATAATAATTTTTAGATTCTTTTTTTATCATTTTTTTATAAGACAACATCACATCTCTAGGATCTCTAATCAAAAAAATATATTTAGCAGCTAAAAATTCAGGATATATATACTTAATAAAATTTGTGTTAAGTGGACTCTTATCACCCCAATATTTAGCCTCTTTTTTATTTTTATCTTTATATTTTAAAAAAATTTGATTAAAAATTTCAGATATTGATCCGTTTTTTAATTTAATTGAGGAAATATCAATTTGCCAATTAGTTGTTTTCTCTTTTTTCAAATATAATTTTTTTACATTTTTAAGCCATGCTTTTGGATTAAAAGGAAATAGTAAATATCTTCTTATAATAATATATGGTAATAAAAATTGTTCTGGAGGAATAATAATATCTTTGTGAGCATTTAAAATTGTTGCTAATAATGTACTTCCATTTCTTCCAGATCCTATAATAAAAAAATGAGGGTGATTTAAAGTTTTAGTTTTTTTTAAAAAAAATCTAATTACTGCTAATACTGGATAAAAAATCAATCTGTATTTTATATATTGATATAAATTATTCATATTATTTACCAGTCAATTCTTTTATTAAACTAGATTTTCTTTTATCCATGTAATAGTTATCTTTTATTTTTAATCTTGCTTTATTAGATAACAGATCAAAATTACAGCTAATTGCTTCATTTATTAATTCACATAAAATTCCAGAATCTCTTTTTTCTAAAATAAATCCAGTGTCACCAACTATTTCTGGTAACATATTAACAGATGAGACAATTGGAATGCATTCACATAACATTGCTTCACATAAAGATACGCCAAACCCTTCTGTATTAGATAATTGTAAATAAAAGCGACTATTACTATAATATTCTCTAAGTTGTTTAGGATTTAACCTTCCAAGACATATAACATTCTTTGGTATCTTTAAAGAATCTATTTTATCAATTCCAGCTAAAAAAAATTTATAGTTAGGAAAACTACTTGTAACCTCAAAAAGCAAATCAATTCCCTTTATATGCTCTTTTCCATTTGATACAACACTTATGAAAGTATTATTATCTTTTGTAGTGTTTTTGTCTTTGTACCAAAAAGAATAATCAACAGCATTATGTATAACTTTATGTGGAGTAGTTATGTCTTTTAAATGATAATTGTAACCAAATTCTTTAGGTATTTTAGCATAATAAGTATTTTTAGTATAAACTAATGACTTACTAACAGGTAAAATTTTATCAACTAAGTTATATGTGTTTCTAATAAAAAATCTCATAATTGGATATCTTAAATTACCATAATTAATTTCAGCAAAACTTACGCAATCTGTTCCATGAACGATTATAAAAATTTTCTTATTGAAAATCTTTCCAAAAAATGCTGGAAGCAAAGAATGATAGCCGCCAAAAGAAATTAGTATAGTATCTACCTTTACTATATTAAAAAGAAGATAAAAAAATTGAACTATTAAGTTAAATGGCAAAAGATATTTACTTGACCATTTCTGATCTAAAGAAATTACTTGAAATTTATCGCTTAAAAGCTCTAAATCTGTCTTTACAAATGTGTAAAGCTGAGGATAAATAAATAATAATTTTTGTTTTTTACTCATAATTTATCACAAATATAAACAAAGATGAATACTTTACTTTGAATATTTTTTGAAGAAAGATTTTTTAAAATCATTAAACAAATTAATTAAATCTTCAGATAATTTAAAGTAAAGAACTAATGGGATAAATAAAAAGCATATAATGACTGACCTGTAGATAAGATCAAGTATTGGAATGTTTGTTAAAGGAAAAAACAAAACAATAAAATAAACTAAAAGAAGAAAAAATAATGATTTTAAGGTGTTCACACTAAAAGGTTGTAAATTCATTTTTATTTTAATAATTGTTAGCTTTAAAATATTAAACAATAAAATTGAAATTGCAGTTGCCATAGCAGCTCCATTTATACCAACTATTCCAAAATTAGCTAAGGGACTTGAAGAAGGGATTAATAAATAATTTGTCAAAAATGTAACTATAACTAAAAATAAATTAGTGTATAGATCATATTTATAATATTTTGAATTTACTATTATATCTGTATTAACACCAAAAGAAATATTAAATAATTGTGATAAGCCAATATAAAAAACTACCCACTTTCCTGCACTAAACTTTTCTGGAAGCAGAGAAAAAATTTGATCAATATTTATCCATACACAAACAAAAAAAACACCTCCAACAAGAAGTAAGTTGATAGCAGATTTTGAATAAATACTATTAATCTCATTGAAATCCTGCTCTTTCCAAGCTTTAGCTAAAAGTGGTGTTGATATTGCAACTATAGCTTTACTTGGTATTCTAAGCGCGTTTCCAATAAAAAAAGCAATTGTGTAAAACGCTACTTGCTCTAAATCTAATAAAGAACTAATCATCATTATATCCATTCTGGTAACAATAACAACTGATGCTCCTCCTATTAAAACAAATAAACCAAATTTCAAAATTTCTTTTAAATTTAATGAAGCAAAAGTATATGATAAAGAAATGCGTTTGTTTTTAATTTGAATAATAAATAGAATAATAAATTTCAAAAAAAATCCAAAAAAGTAAATTTTTAAAAAATTATCAAAGCTTAAAAAACCAAACCAATATAAGAATAACATTGACATGCTATATATTTTCAAGAACACTTCGTTAATAAAAACAGGTGTAGTTGAATCTAAAAAAGATCTAGAAATAGCTGTAAGAACATCAAAAAAACCAATAAAAAAAACTAATATAATAATGTAGAAAAAATTATCTTTAAGTAAATCAGATGCATTAATGATTGAAAATAACTCTTCTTTAAAAAAAAAGTACAAAAAAAGAGCTGCTAAAAAACCTATCAGTGGAGTTATAAAACTAAAGAAATATAATTGACTTTTATCTTTAATTTCAGGAAAAAAACGTAAAAAAACTTTTGGAACACCAACTGTTGTAATAGTTGCAACTAAAATAGAATAAGCAATAATAACCTGTATTAAACCGAAATACTCAGGTTTATCTTCAAATGCATATGGATATATAAAAACTGTATTAATAGCACCAATTGCCATTCCTAAATAAAAGCTAACCGAGTTTTTAATACTTTGTAATCTAACTACACCCATTTATTACATTTTATTTAATATTTCAGATAAATCTAAGGTTAGTTTTTCTCTAGAAAAATCATTTGAAAATTTATAATTAACTGACTGATTTTTATAGGCTTTAATAATTTTATCTTTTATATTCTCAATATTATCTGAATAAAGAAGATACTCTCCGATTTTAATTTTGTTTAATAGTTTTTGAGTATCACTATTTTCAGGACCAAAAACAAAAAATTGTTTTTTACAAGCAAAACACTCAAACAACTTAGCTGGATGATTTCCTAAACCACTTTTTGAATTAAATAATAATACTAATAACAAAGAGGTGTTACTGTATGCATTAATCACTTCTTTATGACTTAAATATCCTAACATTTTGATTTTACTATTAATTGTAGAATAATTACTTATTTCCTTAATAATATTTTTATCAATATTACCAGAAAGATGTATTTCAAGTTTTTTCGAAAAATCTTTATTTTCTAAACAGATTTCAT
>Ga0066845_10000068_pt1 | contig 27692 bp, 29 predicted proteins | sample ETNtaG_31_FD_65488 | JGI IMG/M metagenome (GOLD analysis project Ga0066845, IMG submission 65488) | Marine microbial and viral communities from oxygen minimum zone, Eastern Pacific Ocean - ETNP201310SV78 | ecosystem: Environmental > Aquatic > Marine > Oceanic | place: Pacific Ocean: Eastern...
GCTCGAGCGATGAATGCTACTGGAGCCGGAATTACCGGAGGTGATCCAGTTATGGCAAAGGAGAGAGTTTTGGAAGCGTGTAAAATTCTCAAAAATGAATTCGGTAATGATTTCCACTTACACATGTATACCAGTATTCCATTCAAGGCTGAATGGGCCAAAGATTTCGCCGAAGCCGGCTTGGATGAAATCCGCTTCCACTTTCTCGATTTGGAACCCGAAAAATATACCGAAACTATGGCTGCCTGTGTCGAATCTGGAATGTTAACAGGGGTGGAAATTCCCTGTGAGCCAGATAAGGAAAATGAATTGATGGATTTACTCGAAACCATGCGAGATATGCCGGTGCAATTTCTCAACCTTAACGAATTAGAGATTACTGTAGGCAATCACGACAATATGGAAGTTCGAGGATTCAATTTATCTGATGAGATTACTGCTGGAGCAGCAGGTTCTGGAGAATTAGCTACACGGATGAGAGACCGAGTAATGGCAGCATCAATTGGAGCTGTCGACCCTGAAGATGGTACAGTTCGTGAGCCCTATCCATACCATCTGAAGTTCTGTACTGCCACATACAAAGACAGTGGACAGTTACGTCGTCGCTTCATCCGTCGAGGTGAACATACTATTTCTCCACATGAAATTCTAACCGAAGATGGCACACTTCTCTTCGGAGCTGTTGATTGTAGCCCGGATGACTCAGAGGAGTGGATAGAGGAAATTCATACAGAAACAGGTCTACCAAGGAGGTTCATGTTGTATGATTCCGAGAATGAAAGAATCGAACTTCCTCTTTCTATGGCTGAAGAATTAGTTGGCGAAATTGATGCACCAATTTCCTTAGTTGAAGTGCATCCAACCCACGAAAGATTAGAGATGACAGTGGTATATCTAAATCGTTGAGTTCATGTACTCTCGAGATAGATAGTAGGGTATGCCGGTGCAGACGTACGATGTCGAGGCGACAGGTGTTGACCCCTTCCGTCGCCTTTCGGCATCTCAGGTAAACCTCTGGAAGGCTTGCCCTCGTCAGTGGTATTACGCATATCAAGAGAGGCTAAAAGGTCCAATGCCACCAGTAATTATTCGCGGAAATGCTGCCGAGGAATGCATCTGCAGAGTTCTTCGTGATTCTCCTTCCCTCATTACTCCCGATGCCTCTGACAGCCTTATTTCACCATTGAATGAAAAGGGTGCACCAGATTGGGAGGACGAAGGAAATTGGATGGCTGCTAGACTTTCATCTAGGCCAATAGAAGACTGGCCTAGTAGTAGAGAGGCGCTTATGGAATGGGCTCTTTCACGAGTTGAAGTACACTTTGATAGGTGTTGGGAAGCAGCGGTTGAAGATTGGCAATCGACACAAAATAGAGCCGGCTCGTTGGAGGATGTTGAACCTGAAGAATGCATAGAAATGATACATGAAGGAATCAAGATGCATCTCGATGAAGTTGAGAAATGTATGGCTGCGAATGGCGGCCCTAGACTAGAATCCTGGAGGAAAGGAGAAGCTCGAGATGAAATCCCTGCACCAGATGGTTTCCCTCTAAATTGGAATTCTCCACACCCTTGTGCTCAGACCCATGGGGACGTTACTTGGTGTGAGGCTTGGGAAATAACAAGGCCCTGGTTTGTGGATCCAGATTCAAAGTCATTTACTCAAACGACCTGTATCCCAGAGGGTTGGTTCCAAGGCGAATACGATTTGGTATATCGCTGGGATGGCTCAATCAACATAGTTGACATCAAAGCGAGTATTGGAAAGGGAGACCGTTCTTTCAGTTATGTTGGGCAGTTACGCCTCTACGCTTGGCTTTGGTGGGAATCACATTCACGTTCTGAACAAGTCAGTAATCTGGAAATTTGGTATCTTGGTACTGGGACGGTAAAATCAATCAAACTTCCAGAAACCTCTGAGATGGAAGCATATCAAAAGGAAATTTCTGAGTTATATCAACTTTTGAGAGCAGGAAACCCTTCGATCGACGATTGTCCTCCAGAACCCGCTCCATTGAGGCATTTCGATGCAGGCGGGGTGCCTGCAGAACCACATATCGACCCTAATCCATCTGCCCGTTGCAAGGGTTGCGAATACCGCGGGTTCTGTCCAAAGGGAGAGCATGACCTAGAACTAACGGCTGAGAGAAGAATCGAACGATTGGGTCACGCTTGGCCACTCACTCCATTGGGTGAAATTGAGCCTAGGGTTGATGCAATCGGCGAAGTGATTGGCCTTTCGGGTCCAGAATTAATCGAAGATGGCACTATCAAGGTAACTTTCAGATTGCAAGACGGATACGATCGCGCGAAGGTGCAGCCTGCATACAATGGCGGACCGAATAAAATCACCCGCTCTATTGCAGAAGGTGCTCGGGTTAAGGTATCCAATGCATTACCTAGCCTTTGGCGCGGCGAATTACAACTCAACTTAGATGCTGAGTCTGAAGTCAATATAGCCAATGAGGAAGAGTCTGCTCCTGTTGTAGATGTAGAAACTAGGGTCAGTATTGTAGCAAGAGTTTGGTCGATTGATTCCTTCCCCGATGGAGTTGGCAATACTCGTTGGGCAGCCACACTTGTTGATGCAACAGGATCGGCCCAAATTGTTGCATTCAAGCAATTCATTCCTTTGAGCGCTGCTGCCGTAAAGCGAGGGGATACTATTGCAATCCTCAATGGTGAGAAGGGAGAGTGGGGCGGTCGCCCACAAGTCAAATGTGGACCTGGAACTAAGGTTGTTATTGTCTCAGATGCAGAAGATGTCCCTGAATACTAAATTGAATGCCAGTGCCGGGAAAACCTTCAATTCTATTGATTCATTGAGCGAATTGAAACAATATGGTGTTCGAATTAATTGAGATAGCAATTATCATCGGTGCCGGATATTTCTCAATATTTGAATGGATTAAGAAAAAGGACATAAAATCGAATGAAAAGAATGATTTTTTCGTACCTGCGGCATTTCTGGCGTTTGGAATTATTTTTGCATTTACGGTTGGAGTAGATGGAGAGGGGATATTTCCTTTTGCCTCGATGATTTGTGGTATAGCAGCAGTGCCTTTAGTTATCTCTCTAGTGTTAACGGGAATGGCTCAAGATCAGCAAAAATTGGATGGAGATCTAACCTACAATGAAGGAGATAAATTTTGGATTATCCAAGATAAGTTATCACCTCTAAGTTCTGAATTAGAGCAATTCGACGGCCAGGAAGGTGAAATCACCGAGGTAAATGCTGATCGAAGTGTTGAGATGAAATTTGCAGATGGCTCGATTGGTACTTTTTGGTTGACGAATCTGAGCAACATTCCTCCAGAACCACCAAAGTCCGAGAAGAAGGGTTGGTGGCAATAAATGACGGAAAAAAGTGGTAAAACCTTGATTTCTGGGATAATACTACTACTAATGATGGTATATTCATTCATTCCGTTATCATTTCTCGGTCATATGGGTAAAGAAGCACCTGGGGCAATGGCCCCAACTGGAATTTTGGACCCCTTCATCCTCTGCTGTCTTCTAATCCCGTTAGCGATTGGAGCAATCTTTTTGCTAAGATAATCTAAAATTTAGTGAATAGATTTTCTAGTGGCGCCGAGAGAGGGATTTGAACCCCCGAGTCCAAGGGACAGTGGATTTCGAATCCACCGCAATACCGGGCTATGCGATCTCGGCAGTAAGCCCGCCACCTGCGATTTGGTCATAAGTCTGACTAGCCTCCCTCGGGTTGATGCGAATCACGGTGAATCACGAAGATGGTGGCCCCAGCATTGTTGAGAGTGATGAACCAATAAGAATCGCCGAAGTATTGGAAAGACTTGACATTGCAAGCTCAACCGTACTCGCTGTACTGGGTGAAACCATAGTCCCACACTCGTCTACAATCACAGAGGATATAGAAATCGAACTAATTGTCGTATCAAGCGGCGGTTAAGTCTCCACGAAGGATAGTTCCTGGTTCCAAGACCTCCATTTCTTCGTCTTTTCGCATCACTGCGGCCTTATTTCCTAGTAGTTCAAATGAATCATCCCTACACCTAAGGAAAGATCCTTCGTACAATCCAATGACTGGGATATCGTTAGTTTGGTGGTATTCTCTTACTCTTCTTGCACGGGTTTCTCCAAAGTGTTGTTGGAACTCTCCATCTTCACTCTCTCTATACCAAATCCCTCCGGGATGATAATGCGGATTAATTTGAAATGGAACAATTCCAAATGTCTCGAATGATGGCACCATTGTAACTGCCATATCATTGGTAGTCTGCATACTTGGGCAGGCCACATTTGCACCTGCACTAACTCCTGCGTAAGGGACTCCTCTTTGCAATACAGCATCTCTGATCGGATCGATTAGACCTCTTTCATGTAGGGCTCTGACAAGTAACCAGGTATTTCCTCCACCTACATAGATGCCATCCATAGCCTCGATAGCGGCTAACGGGTCCTCGAATTCATGCAGACCCACCAGTTCGTATCCTGATTGTCCTGCAAACTCTTGCATCCTTTCGGTATATCCATCATAATCATTGGATGCAAATGGAACGAATATGACTCTTTGACAATCAGCAAAATTTTCTGACATTAAGTCACGATACAACTCTCTTCGTTCATCAGTTCCGACCCCGCCACTTCCTAGCAGTGCACGCATTTACTTCACCATTCAGACGTAGAAATCATCTGCTTCTGCAGGCATTCCTAGATGCTCTTCGATAGATCCACTGACTTCTATACTTGCCAATAATTTCCTTGCAGTCTCCTCTGTAGTGTCCAAGTCAATTCCGAGTGGTAAGCCCAACGCTTCCTCAATCCAACGTGAAAGTCTGTCTGCAGCAATGACGTCTGCTGAAGCACCTACTGTATCAGCAACCAATGCAATTGCGGGAACTTGGTATATCGAAGATAGTGAGACCAAAAGTCCAGCTACCCCAATCATTCCTGCCTTAGGTTGGGATTTACTAACTTCGATGTCGTTTGCTTGAAGATTGCCTCGAACCTTTGCATCAGCACAAATAACGTGAATTGAATTTTCTTCAACTTCAGCCGCTAGACCCGCGAGTACCAATAATTGAGGAGTTGAGTGTGCCATCTCTAGAATAGCCAGCGCAACCTCGTGTTGTCCTGCAGCTGTCATTGGCTGTAATTCACCAGTAACCGTAACGACATATCTTCCATCGGATAACATAACTCGATGTACTAGCATTGAAGGTGGAGTGAGCAGGCCATCTTCGTCTAGAGTGGAATGAGGTGGCATATCTGGGTGCAGTATTCTGGCAATAAGGGTCGAAGGATTATTTTCTACCAATGCGTCTACAACTAATTTCCCAACATTTCCTACACCGGGTACTGCCTCTAGTAAAGCCACGTGTTCAGGTAACGATTCCCCAATCAACCAATGTATGTGTGCACGAGTCACTCGTTCTCCTCCTTACGAGGAGTAGGTAATTCTTCGATCCATTCGTCACTACCAGCGTCTTCCCGCTGTCTTCGACGTGCTCCTTGGGCATCCTGCGGCGAGTATTTCATTGGCGCAGCCGCCGTCATCTTTCCTCCGCACTCCTTGCATTCTTCAGCAAGTCCATATTCGCCACAAACGGTACACCGTTGTAATCTCGTCCGAGCCATCCCTATTCCTCAGTAGGCACGTCCGCTTTCAGAGGTCTTTGAAGATGTAGCATGCAAATAGAGTATTTACATGCGTTCGATGTCGATTGCGCCTTCAACCGAAGCAATTGATTCTGTGACGGCAGTTTGAGCCTCTTCCCACATTCTTTCAGCGGTTTCGTAATCTGGAGCCTTGATATCGACTCTATATTCAGGAGCACCATCATAGTGGCAGGTTAGTGTGACTTCTTCCTCGCCTTCTGCAACAGCTTCTGCGGCAAGAAGCGCATCTCGGATTGCATAGACTCCCTCTGAGCCCCAAATCTCGATATTGAATAGGCCACGAATCTCTACGAATGGAGGAATGATATTTTCCACTGCCAATTCAACTACCGTAGTCATCCAATCTCCACTAAAGCCATTATCAGATAGTGCTGTTTCAGAAATTGCACATTCCTCTAGCGCCCCGTATAGTGTTCCAAAGATTTCAGTCATCTCATTCGAGATTTCAGCAGTTTTCTCTTCATCCCATCCCGTTCTCTCAGCCACAACGCCCATTATTTGGTGAGCACGTTGTTTGTTTTTCCAGCTTTGCAGAGTATCTCTTCTGCGTTCTTCTGAAACACTCTTGATAGATAGGTCAACCCTTTCACGATCTTTTTTCACGCCAATTACTTTGGCGACCACTCGCTGTCCAACTCGAATGTGGTTGCGTATGTTCTTGACCCATCCAGATGCCACTTCACCAACGAAGACAAATCCTTCACGCGAACCATATTCGTCTAGGCTAAGGTAAGCTCCATTTTCTCTGACATTACTAACTGTACAAACTAGTAACTCGCCTTCTTCAGGCCAATTTTCGTTAGTATCAGCCATTCTAGAACAGTCCCCTTCACTCGAGGACGTCTACGATTGTGCTACCAACTAGCTCGGCTTTACCACCTGCAGGGCGGGCCAATGTGGAACCGCAAATTGAGCAGGAAATATGGGTTGACGCCCTTTCGAAAATAATAGCCTCATGACCGCAGTCACGACAGTTTACTCGTAGGAATTTTGCATCTCCCATGAAATCACCTCTCCACGAGCTCGAACTTCTTTGCTCTTTGAGCGGCAGGCTGGTGAGCCTTTCCAGTCTCAGAGCAACGGTAGAGTAGATTAACGCGCTTGGTAGGCTTGTCACCAGATGGTTTGGGGCGAGGGAAACCTCGGTATCCAGATGTGACCTTACGGAACCTTCTCTGACCCCATTTCAGTTCGGAAGCGCGTCGCTTCTTGACTCGCTCGACTGTGTGCTCAGTATGCTTTCCAGCCGATGGGCTGTAGCGCATTACCTTACGTGGCATCTTGACCATTACTGAGCACCTCAACGTCTTACGACGTCGCGCCCACCTATGACCCATATTTGATTGTGTCGCGAGAAGGCAAGCCCCCTTTAGGGGCAGAGCGCCTCATTTAAGGCTAAATTGTAGGTAGTCAATTCAAAGAATCTACCCCTTCTCGAACAGCCATGGTCTTCTGGGTGAATCAGGCATTGCTGAGCTTCACCTTACTGATTGCTGCATTCTCTATGTGGCGTATGGGGCCTGCCTTCAAGCGTAGTAAATTTGCTGGGCCAATAGCATTAATCGGGCTCGCAGGACTCATATTCTTGCCTGAACAACCTCTTTATTTCGAGTCGGATTATCATCGCTGTGAGTTTATTTCATTTTGCAACGACGACGGCAGGGAATCTTATCTCAAAGTGGTTACCTGGTCTTTAATTTCCATTTCGACTGCATTGATTGGTTGCCATACAATAATCAGAGGTTCTCGAATTTACGCTGAACGAAACCTGGTTGTGCTAACTATTGGATGGTTTTTTCTCGGCGTATCTTGGTGGTCTATTGCCCAAAGTCCATGGTTTGAAGATGCATATACTCGCCTCGATGTTCTTGCATGGATGGTTTGTTTTATCTTTGGCATAGTCGGAACTGTATACATATTATCACGAATCATTAGATTCACCGAGAGTATGACTCCCAAAGACCCACCAATTGAGCCTCTTAACGATAATGAAATGCGGTTAGTTACTGAAATGATTAGAAGAAATTTAGGAGATGGGAATTAATGCTTGGTTTTGATTTTTCAATTGCTGGTATTGAATCCTTAGGAGCGATGATGATCATAGCCATGGTATTCATTTGTTACTGCTTCGCAATTCATCTAATCGTTACTTGGAATCCCTATCACCGGCCGGCGATTCCTCTCGTATCTTCTCTTATTCTTTGTATGGGGCCTATGTTAGCCATGTCGTTGGAGAAAGATGGACATAGTTCATTTGCAGAAATGCTAGAGATCGCTTTTTTGTTCACTTCTTTGGGCGTCGGTGTAATCGTACTTTGGATGCCCATAATCCTCGTATTTGTCACTTTTCTAATGCTAATTGTGTCCAGGAAAACCCCATCAGAAGACCCTCTTATTGAGATGTTAGAAAATTAACTCGACTTCCTCCTCTCCTTATTTTGCCGGTAAAGTCATTGCAATCCTTTGAGTAATGCTCATAACAAGCCCATCGGTCGCCGCGTTGTCCTCAGAGGTGGTAATCATGTCCAAGGGAACTCCAAGCATGGGCAAGAAGCAGAAGTCCACGCACATTCGATGTCGCCGCTGTGGCCGACATTCCTACCACAAGCAAAAGCGTGCTTGCTCTTCATGTGGCTATGGTGAATCTTCTCGACGCCGTAAATTCCGCTGGAGTAAGAGAAACCGGTCTATGGCTGAGCATAAGAAGTGAAGACTTCGCTCCGGAAATGGCTAAGTCCTTTCTGAATCAGGAAAAGACGAATCCCGATGTGTGGTATCATAGGTCTCGTCGGGCACCCAGATAGTCAGGTGGGTAATACTCTCTATGACGGCTTACTAGTTTTACAACATAGAGGGCAAGATGCAGCAGGCATCGTAACTAGCGATTCTAGGAATATTTCCCATAGAAGAGCAAATGGTCTAGTCCGAGATGTATTCCGACTCCGTCACATTCAGGCATTACAGGGTTCCATGGGTTTAGGCCACGTTCGATACCCGACTGCAGGTTCTTCTTCTGCTGCAGAGGCTCAACCATTCTATACCAACTCTCCATTTGGAGTAAGCCTGGCACACAACGGTAATTTGACCAATCCGGAAGAAATAATTGATACATTACTAGAAAGAGATCATCGTCGAATCAATACCAGTTCAGATTCGGAAGCCCTACTGAATTTATTCGCAGCCGAAATTCAGCGTTCAATAAATGGACGTAGAGGAGGATTAGATGCACTTAGTGAAGAGGACGTCTTCCGTGCCATAAGGGCGATTAACGAGACTGTCGAGGGCTCATATTCTGTGGTTACAATGATTACAGGTTGGGGAATTGTTGCCTTTCGCGATCCTCACGGGATTAGACCTCTGAGTATAGGAACTTGTGAAATTGATGGATTTACTGAAACCTTGGTGGCATCCGAATCCGTCGCTATGAAGGCACTTGGATTTGAACGAGAAAGAGATGTTGCGCCGGGAGAAGCAATTGTTGTTAGGATGGATGGTACTAGAACCTCAAGAATTTGTGCAGATTCTACTAGCCACACCCCTTGCATATTCGAATACGTTTACTTCGCTCGTCCCGATTCTCGCTTGGACGGAGTTTCTGTCCATGGCGCAAGGTTAGCTATGGGTGCTAGATTGGCGAATCGTATTACTGATGAATATCCCGATCACGCGATTGATTGTGTTATTCCGGTTCCGGATAGTGGTCGAATTGCGGCTCTTGAATTGGCCAGGGAGTTGGGGGTATCATACAGAGAGGGATTCGTAAAGAATCGATACATAGGTAGAACATTTATCATGCCAGGACAGGCAATGCGAAAAGATTCTGTAAGAAAGAAACTGAACACGATTAGGCATGAATTTGAAGGACGAAATGTGCTCATAGTTGACGATAGTATCGTCAGAGGAAATACCTCGAGGAGGATTGTGGAGATGGCTAGAGAAGCAGGCGCCAACAAGGTCTACTTCGCCTCTGCAGCACCGCCAGTAGTACATCCAAATGTGTATGGAATAGATATGCCTGCCAAGCATGAGTACGTTGCTCACAATCGCACCACTGAGGAGATAAGTCAAGCGATTGGCGCTGATTGGTTAATCTATCAAAAACTCGACGATTTAGTCGAATCTTGTTTGGGTGCTGGGGATACACGTCTTGCGAACTTCGATTGCTCCTGTTTCGATGGCCGCTATGTCGCTGGAAGAATCGACCAAGCATATTTGGATTCCTTAGAAGCCAAGAGAAAAGATTCTGTCAAAGCCTAAATTTTTGATATATTACAACGTCCATCGACACGACAGTGTGAAAACCACTTGCTGAGGGTTGAGGCTGTGAAAGTTGACGGTTTGCCGACAATAGAGGGCTTTGCCCAGATTGAAATGCTCGAGGATATAGTGTCTTCTTGTATACTTGGTAACTCTCGCTTTGCAGTCGGTTCCATTGAGGGTAAAATGCAAATTTTCGAAGCAGACACTCTTCTACAAGATGCTAAATTCGATTCTGCAATTATTTCGATAATCACCTTTGGTGAGAATGTAATCGCAGCATCGACTACAGGCCAAATCCAGTCTTTCCATGATTCACTGAGTTGGCAGTATGAAGTTCCATCAGGGATTGAGCATATGATTCCTTTAGGTGACATAATCTGTATATCCGACACCTCTGGATTGTTTGTATTCCTTAACTCGGATGGAAAGGAGGTCAACACGCAATCTCATGGTGATGTTAATCGGTTGTCTCAGTCTGATGATGGAAACTTTTTCGCAATCGCAAAAACCGATGGCAGTTTACTAATTTTGAACAAATCCAGAGAAATTCTTCATGAATCTTTTGCAGATATTGAGGATGTTGAAACAATCTCACAAATTTGTTTTCGAACAGATAACATTCTACTAGCTTGCCGAGATTCCCTAGGGATGACGCTAGACGAGCGTCCTCAAAATCGCCTAGAGTGTTGGCATCCTGAAAGAGGTCTTCTACATACGAGTGAGTTACCAGCCATGGCGACTAGCATACTTGCAACCGAAAATGGTGCGATAGTGGGTTGTCAAAATGGTGCTTTGTTGAGGTTTACAATTGGTAAAGATGTCGAGGAATTAGTAATTATGGACAATCCGGTTTCATCAATTATCCAATGGAATGAAGATCTGATTATTGGTACTTGGTTTAATGCGATTAGAATATCATCTAGCGGAGAAATTATCTGGTCATATGAGAATGAGGGTTTAGTCTGTGAAATCTTACCGATAAGTTCAGACTTAATCTCAGTGATTGGTCGTTCACCAGCGGGTCAAAGTCCTGCATCGATTGTTTTACTTGAACCAGATTCTGAAACAATAAATCCAGAGGTTGAATTGTTTGATTATGAGTTTAGCAACAATGACTCAAGCGAATTCGATGGTGGTTTAAGTGATGATGAAATTGCTCGGGCTGAAGCACCTCCGGGTGCCTACATTGAATCAGATTCATTGATGGATGCCTTGGGCGAAGAATTGGAAGTTATTGAAGAAGAGAAAGCAATTTCAGAGGCTGATTTATTACAGGATTTATCCGCTTCTGCAAAAGCGATTAATCTTCCACCGATTGCAGATGCGGGGGAAGATAAAACCATCTCAGCCGAAGAGGATAATACCGCCACAATTCTTCTCGATGGTTCAAGGTCTTACGACCCGGATGGAATGATTCAGTCATATGCATGGCAGGACTCAAAGGGTAATGTCATCGGCGATTCAGTCCAAGTCCGAGTTCGCCTTCCGTTGGGGACTCATCCCTTCGAACTAACCGTTGTAGACGATAAGGGAGCAGCTACCAAAGCCATGGTTACGGTTAGGATTCAGTAATTGATTCAAAGTGCGGCTAAGGCTGATTTTAGCGCGGGAACAGCTTCTTCCCAAGTAGCCACGATTCCGTAGTCAGCAACCCCAAAAATAGGTGCATCAGGATCCTTATTTATCGCTACAATGTACTTTGAGGAACGCATTCCTGCAAGATGTTGAATCGCACCTGAAATTCCAACTGCAATGTATAGTGAAGGTGTCACGGTCTTTCCAGTTTGCCCAACCTGCATACTGTGTGGCATCCCCCACTCGTCCACCACTGCTCTACTAGCTCCAACCGCAGCTCCAATTATATCGGCAACTTCCTCAAGATGAGAGAAATTTTCTTTTTCCCCAATTCCTCTTCCACCAGAGATAATGATATTTGCTTCTGATACATCGAGTCTTTCGCTAGCCTTGGAGATAGCCTCTTTGACAGCGATAGAAATATCCGCGCTTTGGTCGACTACGTTAACAGAAGCACTACCACCTGAACCGGCGGCATCGAATGCGTTTGCTCGCAATGTAATTACACAATCACCTGATACTGTTGAAGTCTCTACTGCTTTACCTGAATATATTGGTCGAGTGATAGTAATTCCAGACTTCAAACCCGTAGCATCTTGAATAATTGGAATACCTCTCTTGGCAGCTACTCTCGAAGCAACTTCGCGACCAATTGGAGTAGCTCCAGCAATTACAACTCCTGAGCATTGTGAAGCTATTGCACTAGCCCATGCACCACTATCAAATGTTGAGAAGCAATCGCCTACTACGGAGATTACCTTTGAGACTCCATCTATGCTGGCAGCCTCTTCCGCTCCCGCACCTCCCGGGATTACTACAGTAGGTGTGGCGCCAAGAGAACTTGCTGCCCCTACCAGTTGTGCGGTTATTGGGTGGATTGAATTGCCTGAAGTTTCTGCGATAACTGTACATTCCATAATTAGTCCTCCTCAAATTACGTTTGCTTCATCTCGAAGTTTACTTACTACGGTAGATACTGATTCCGCTCCCTCAAACTTCTGACCTGGTGGTTTCTCCGCTGGTGGGGAATGTGAATCTATGTTTACTCCATTTGCTTCAATATCCACACCTAGATCTCCTAAGGACCATGTTTCAATCGGTTTTTTCTTTGCCATCATTATCCCTCTGACGTTTGGTCTGCGCATTTCAGAAACGCCCTTGTCAAACGCAAAGACACAAGGAGCAGAAGCGGTCACTTTTTCATGTCCAGTAGAACTTGGTCGGGTGGCGGTATATCCACCTCCATCAGAAGATACTTCCGATACTAGAGTTACACAGGATGCCCCGATTAGTTCCGCCACTCCAGGTCCTGTGGAACCTGCATTGGTGTCGGCGGCTTGCTTCCCGCAGAAAATAACTGAAGCGCCAGATTTCTGGACAGCGGCTGCAAGAAGTTTCTGAACTTGAGTTGAGTCAAGATCGTTGATGTTCTCGGCTGAGACATGAACCAAAGTATCCGCTCCAACCGCTGCTGCATCTCGAAGTAACTTTTCACAACGTGCTGGACCTGCAGTGATAGCTACAATTTCTCCACCTGCAGACTCTTTCAACTGCAATGCAGCTTCTAGCGCATACTCATCATAGGGACTGAATGACCACTTTGAAACCGCATTTTCGTCTACGCGTCCTCCATTAACGGAGATTTTTGCAGTAGTGTCGGGAACTTGCTTGAGTAGTACTGCTATCGTCATATGATTACCCTTTGACGTTCCTTCGACCGGTATCCCATCTATGAAGATTAGCGACCTCACCCTAGGTGTTTGGAAATGCATTTACAGTTCTCTAGTGAAAGCCTGTATCCCTGTAATATGACGGCCGAGAATCAAATTGTGAATATCATGAGTTCCTTCGTAGGTCTTTACTGACTCTAGGTTTGCCATGTGGCGCATTATACAGTATTCGTCAAGAATTCCGTTTGCTCCATGAATATCTCTAGCCTCTCTTGCAATTTCAAGAGCGATATCTACATTGTTCATCTTTGCAAGAGAAATATGTTCAGGAATCCAGGTTCCAGCATCCTTCTTCTGACCTAGATGGTAGGCCAGTAGTTGAGCCTTGGTAATTTCCCTTAGCATCCACGCTAATTTGTTTTGAACCAATTGATAACTTGCAATTGGGTGAGTAAATTGAATTCTGCTTAGGGAATATTCCTTAGCTGAGTCAAAGCAAGCCTGTGCGGCCCCCACTGCTCCCCATGAAATCCCATATCGGGCATTATTAAGACAGGAAAAAGGACCTCTTAACCCCTTAACTCCTGGTAAAATTCTATCCTTGGGAATTTTGCAATCTTGGAACACTAATTCGCTTGTCACACTAGCCTTGAGCGAGTGTTTTCCTTTCATTTCCGGTGCACTGAATCCTGGATCGTCTTTCTCAACAATAAATCCACGAATGACTCCATCTAATTTTGCCCAAACAACTGCTAATTGAGCAACTGTGCCATTAGTAATCCACATTTTTGCTCCATTCAATAAGTAGTGGTCACCCATATCTTCGGCCTTGGTAATCATATCTCCTGGATTTGAACCATAATCAGGTTCCGTGAGGCCGAAGCATCCGATCCATTCTCCGCTTGCCATCTTTGGAAGATAATGTTGCTTTTGTTCTTCACTTCCGAAATCCCAAATTGGATACATAGCAAGGCTGCCCTGAACACTAGCAAAAGAGCGTAATCCACTGTCTCCTCTCTCTAGTTCTCTACAGATTACACCGTATGCAGTATAGGATAGACCTGGACAATCATAACCCTTTAGTGGAGCGCCAAGAACTCCCATTTCACCTAGAGCTACTCTCCATTCATCTGGAAAGACTCCATCTCTACAAGCATGTTCAATTTTCGGAATCACTTCTTCATCAACAAAGTCACGGACCATATCTCGGACCATTCGTTCCTCATCGGTCAATAGTGAATCTACATCGTAGAAGTCGAGGGCTTCGTATGGCATGAGTTTCAGGCTGTTCGCGAAGCCTGCCCCTCATGAAGGTTGCCTGCTTTCGGAATTCGCGCCGTAGGCGCGTTGCACGATTGAAAAATCAAACGATAATCTCAGCGCCGTTTTCTTTGTTGTTTTGCCCTACGTCGAGCCAGATCCTTCCTTTCATCTTCATTTCCTATCCGTTCGATTGTCCAATCTTGCATTTTTTTAGGTGATGCCAAATATACTAGACACAGAACAACTAGTCCGGTTGCGGCAGGAATAGCGATTACAATCCACAAACTAAGAAGTCCAGATGACTCCGAGGAGGTTGGTACATATTCGAACAAATATCCACGGCTTGTTACTATCCAACCAGAGTCGGTTCCAGTAGCCCAAGTACCTACAATTCTATCACTAGAAAGATTGAGGTTCTCAATATCTGAATGCTCAAGCCAAGGATATGATCCATTGAGGCTAATATCGTGCTCGACAAGGCTTGTAGGAGTCGTTGCTATTAGTGCACGATCACCTTCCTGCGCTTCTATACCTATGAAGTACAACTCCAAATTCTGAAGCCGGCTTATACTCGGAATTGAAGCTGAGATGTCTTCGGGATTAAGTTCGATGTGTGCGATAATCTGATTGTCGGCAACTGCGACGCAATAGGGAGTTTCTCCACTTGGACATTCAACACCTGTCCAAGGATACCCTGTTCCTCCAACCCAAGTAAAAGTGTGATCTCTTTCGATTATTCCAATACCCTCGACAGTAGCACTAACTACACACATCATGATGGTATCGTGGCAATCAATTGCAGTAATCTCACTTGTTCCTGAAGCAGATAGTGCATGCAGCTCAGCTCCTCCGTCTTCGGCCGCCCTCATTCTCCAAATCTGACCTTCCTCGGTGCCGACATAAGCCCATGACCCAGCAGTATTCCATGCAACTGCAGTAATCATTGCATAATCAAGGGACACATCAGATGCAGCCCTTTCTAGTGATTGGTCTTGCTTCGCATAGCGCAATACAACCCCCTGGTCTCCCACAATAAGTGCGGTTTGGCCCCCTGGATGAAAATCGGCATCGTGCAACTCGCTAACGCCATTCCATACCATTTCCACCTGCTGGTTAGGGTCATTTGCATCTAAAATACGAACGTATCCTTCCTGTCCATAGACCACTGCCGTAGTTGCATCTGAATCGATAGCAACACCATTCAGCCCAAGGTCTTCTTCGGAAAGGGACAAACTCTCTGCGAGTCCCACTGCAGAGGTCGCCAGTACGTTATGAGACGCCAACATGATGACCATGATGGATACGAACAAACCGCGTGTAGTCACTCCCATGCTACTCGCAGTGTGGAAGATGGTTTAGCCGTGTGGGATGGCTTGCAAGAGTGGTGTGGTCTGCGGCAGGATTCAAGAACGAGTCTGCTCCGCAAGGCTCCATGGAAAGATTCGAGGTTAAGCGCGGACTAGTTAAACAGGTAACTGCAGAAGGAGGTCTTGCTGCACTAGCAAGCAGACATTTTGAGGTAGTTAAGGCAGATGAGGAAAACTCCTTTTCCGGCTCTCATGATATAATGACCTCAATTGTTGGACACTATTCAGATAAAGGAGCATTGATCGTAGATGTTACAAACGTTCCACCAAATTTCGATGACCCCGATGCTATGGCACGTGCTCAAGATACTCGTAAGCGTTGGACAACATTCCTAGATGAGTCCACTGGTTACAATTCCAAGCAACGAGGAGATAAGGCAAAGGAATGGGCCAAGAAGGGCTCAAAAGCCAAATCAGCGGTTTCATCTGCTCGTCATTTCATGAGTATGTCGGAGAATATATCTGAAGAAGTAAAGGCCCAAGCTGAGGACCTAATTGCAGAAATCGAGGCTGCTTTAGAGGACAACGATAACACTCGAGCGGCAGGAAGAGGCGAGAAACTCAACAAACTACTAGCAGCCTGAGTGGTCCAGATGACAACCCGAGAGACGCCAAATGATCTCGCCCCCGAGGTTCGCGCGTCTATCGACAGAATGTTCTCTAATGTTGAGGAAGTTGTCGGATTAGACCACCTCACAGGAGTGTTGTCTGGCTCTAACAGTCATGGTGGTGACTCTACTGTAAGGGCATACATTGGTTTGGAACCTAGTGGCAAAGCCCACCTAGGATGGGTGATTTTGGCAGAAACCATTCGAAACATGCTTTCTGAGGGAGTCAATGTATTGATTCTACTTGCAGACTGGCATGCTTGGGTCAACGATAAGTTTGGTCGAGATATGGAGAAAATTTCAGTCGCAGGAGAGTATATGGCTGAAGTTTTCAGAGTCTTGGTCGGTTTCCCGGAAGAAGGAGATGGCCCTGGTCAGTTGAGATTTGTAAGTGCCAGCGAGGTCATGGATTCCGGCGCTTATTGGGAGAGGGTTCTACGATGTTCAAAAGGAATGAGTCTAAATCGAGCACGTCGAACATTCAGCATAATGGGTAGAAGTGAAGATTCCTCAGATGATGATTTGGCCGCCTTTTTCTATCCCCCAATGCAAGCAGCCGATATTTTCGAATTGAATATCGACATTGCCTTTGGTGGTATGGACCAAAGAAAGGCGCACATGTATATGCGTGAAGTTGCAGACAGAAATGGATGGACGAAAGCGACTTGTATCCATACTCCAATGTTATCTGGCCTGAAAGGACAAGGTGGAGGTAGAATGGACTCATTCGATCACAAGATGTCGAAGTCAGATCCAGGTAACGCAATCTTCGTTCACGACACATCTAAGCAGATAGAGAAGAAGTTCCGCAAAGCATTCCTTGAGGTCGGTAATCCAGCATCTCCTGTATTCGAAATCGCCCAACATATCGTACTGCCTAACAATGGTCAATTGCTTGTTGAGCCTAAACCCGAATTTGGTAAACCTAGCACTTGGAACGATTTGGAATCATTTGTTTCTGCAGTAAGTAATGGAGAAATCCATCCATTTGACGCAAAAATGGCAGTTGCAAGGGGACTAACTGAGGTTCTTTCGCCTGTTGTAGAACATTTTGATGGAAATAGCGGACTCCTTGACGCTGTAAATAAGATGACCGGCTCGCAGTAATGCGATTACAGTTAGGCGTCCTAAGCTGATTTGACGCCACAGGTATGATAACCCCCCCCTGACGGCGGGCGAGCGAAGGAGACAGGACTATGGCAGGTGTTGGAATCGATGATATCGCGATTTATTTTCCAAAGTTATACTTCGATATGAAGGACTTTGCAGAATTCCGCGGTGCTGACTTTGGTAAACTCAACAAAGGTTTGGGACTCACCGCTATGGCGATTCCTGACGCCCATGAAGATACTGCTACCATGGGTGCAAACGCCTGTGCTAGACTAATTGACAGAAATCAACTGGACCCTCGAAAAATAGGACGAATTTATCTCGGCACCGAATCTGCTCTTGATGGTGCTAAGCCAACTGCAACCTACATCATGGATATGCTTGAACAACGCTACGATGACACCTATGGCAAGGAATGTTTCCGTAATTGCGATGTTGTCGACCTAACTTTCGCTTGCATTGGCGCGGTTGATGCAATGCACAATACACTCGATTGGGTCGCCAGAGGAGGAGAAGAGCAGGACAGAATCGGAATCGTGGTTTTTGCTGACAATGCAAAGTACGATCTTGGATCCTCAGGTGAATATACTCAAGGAGCTGGAGGAGGTGCAATTCTAATTCGTCACAACCCTCGTCTTATCGAAATTCCAGATAATTGGGGTGTTTCTACAATGCCTGTCCACGACTTCTTCAAACCTCGAAGAGAGGTTGAGATGAAGACCGTAGTTGAGAATGTCCTAGACCTTGCTGAAGAAGCAGGAGAGCCGAAGAAAGAAGGATTGGTTGAGAAGATATTAGCAATCCTTCCTAAGTCTTCCAAGAAAGACGACATTATGTTTGAATCCCATACTTTGAAGATTCACAAAGACACTCCTGTTTTCGATGGTGCATTCTCAAACCGATGTTATTCTGAATCAGTGAAGACTGCTTTCGTCGATTTCAGACAAAAGGCAATCAATTCTGGAAGATATGATCCAGAAAATGACGAAATCCTAACAGAACAGTGGAATCGGATTATTGTTCATTTGCCATATGCATTCCAAGGCAAGCGAATGTTCCCAGATGTATTCCGACACGATAGGCGTCATCTTCCAATGTGGGAAAAGATAGTCTCCGAGATTGGTCCAGAACCTTTCCCCGAAGACTTCGAGGATTCGGCAGAAGGTATCGAGGAATTTGAGAAAGCAAACGATTCTTATCGGCGTTTAATCTCTAAGACCGATGAATTCAAGCAATTCGTCGATAGGAGAATCGAAAAGACCCAAAGGGCTTCCAGTCTAATTGGAAATCAGTATACTGGTTCCATATTTTTGGCTTTGATGTCAACCGTAGAATCCGATTATTTGGATGGAACCGACATGGAGGGCAAAAGGGTAGGACTTTGTGGATATGGCTCAGGAGCCAAGGCCAAGGTATTCGAAGGTATAGTGCAAACCCAATGGAAGGAAATTGCAAGTCGTTTTTCATTGTTCGAAAGATTGTCCTCAAGAACACCACTAGACAAGGATGTTTACGAAAGGTTACACCGTGGTTCTCAGAAAGATTCTGTAGTCTCTCCGACAAAGGAGTTCGCCTTAGTTGGAATTGGTAGAGAAGGCAATCTTGAAGGTCAGCGTGAATACAGTTGGGTGGAATAGATTCACACTAGTATTCCATTTAGGACTTCTATGAATCTGTCAACTTCCTCTTTAGTGTTGTAATGCAATAGGCCAACGCGAAGGGCTCCTTCAGGCTCCAATCCTAATGATTCAGATAATTCGAGAGCATAGAAATTCCCTGCCCAAGCGAAAATTCCTTCCTCGGCCAATTTCGCACCTATTTGCTCAGCCGACATCGATGGATGTGTGAATGAGACAGTAGGTGCTCTGTGTTTTTTCATCGATGGATCAGTGACTCCCCAAATCTTCAGCCCATCTATTTCCTGTAGGCCTTGAATCATGCTCCAACACAATTCACTTTCGTAGTCTTCAATTGCTGAAAAAGCCACACTAAGAGCCTCTCTTCTACTCAAATCATTAGTCGAAATAATTCTACCTAGCCATGCTAAATGCTCTATTGCAGCTAGAGTACCAGCCATAGATTCGTGACTTTGGGTCCCGGTCATCCAACGAAATGGGACCTCCTCGGAAGATACGCGTAACTTTGCTACCGGAAGTTCAGCAAGTCGGTTGAATTTACCCCAAAGAATACCTTGGTGGGTTCCGAAGAATTTGTATGATGAACAAGCGAGATAATCACAACCCAATTCCTGTACATCGATTAACCCGTGAGGTGCATAATGCACTGCATCTACGAATACCTCTGCACCAAACGAATGTGCTTTGGAACAAATTCCCTTGACATCGTTTATGGTGCCTGAGAAGTTTGAGGCAGCACCGATTGCAACCATAACTGTATTTTCGTTAATATTTTCTTGAACACTATCAATGCTGTGAGTACAATCAGTGGGATCAATATCAATCCATCTTAACTTAGCGCCTGACCATTGAGCGGCTAACACCCAAGGTCGGACATTTGCGTCATGGTCAGAGCGAGTGACCACAACTTCATCCTCAGGCCCCCAAGTTCGACTCAGTGCACTAGCTAATTGGATCGTCAGACTAGTCATATTCTGACCAAAAACAATCTCTCGATAGTCAGTACAACCAAGAAAATCAGCGCATGCCCTCATCGTCTGTTCAATTAATTCATCAGTTTCTATCGAGGTGGCAAATGACATTCCAACATTGGAATTTTGATGTAGAAGGTAATGTTTCACGGCTTCTCCAACGGACTCGGGAGATTGGCTTCCTCCTGGACCATCAAAAAAAATCGCTTGATGGCCATTAACTCGGCGAGTTAAGCCCGGAAATCGAGAGCGAATTTGCTCTATTGGGTAATCAGACATACCATCACTCCGGAGCAATGGAGCGGTTGATTACAATTCTTTGAACTTCTTGGGTACCTTCGTAAATTTGAGTGATTTTCGCATCACGGAAGAATCTCTCAACCGGGAAATCTGTAGTATACCCATATCCACCGAGAACTTGTACAGCCCTCTCTGACACCCACATTGCGGTATCGCCAGCAAACAACTTCGCCATGCTAGCTTCCATTGAATGCCTAGGTCCGTCCTCTTCGTAGTGTCGTTGTTTTGCCCATGCTGCCTTGTAGACCATGTGTCGGGCCGCTTCAGTCTGTGTTGCCATATCAGCGAGGTAGTTTCCAATGCTCTGATGGTGAGCGATCGGCTTGCCAAAGGCTTCCCGTTGGTGAGCGTAGTTTAGAGCAGACTCGTATGCACCTTGAGCAATCCCTAGCGCCTGTGCTGCAATTCCAATTCTTGAGTTATCCAGTGCATTCATTGCGATAGGGAAGCCCTTTCCAGCTTCTTTCAAGACATTCTCAACAGGCACCTTACAGTCTTCTAGTAAGAGAGTACAGGTATCCGAGGAACGAATCCCTAATTTGTCCTCTTTCTTCCCAACACTGAAGCCTTCCATGCTTGAATCAACAATGAATGCCGTTGTGCCACCATGCTTTTTCACTCCATAATCTGGATGATCAACATCCTTTGCGAATAGAACATAAATGTCGGCAGAAGCTCCATTTGTGACCCACATTTTTTCACCATTGATGATGTAGTGACTTCCATCCTCACTGAGTTTTGCTCTGCAGCCTAATGCTGCAGCATCAGTACCTGCGCCTGCCTCTGAAAGTGAATATGCACCAATTTCACCCGCAGCTAATCGGGGAAGGAAGCGTTGCTTTTGGTCCTCGTTACCGTGTAAGGCAATAGTCATTGAACAAAGTCCAACATGTACACAGAACATAACTGAGAAAGAGGGATCTACTCTTGCCAACTCTTCTACGATTATCGCTTCTGAAATATCATCGATGGGATTTCCTCCATATTCTTCAGGGATTGTTATACCTTGTAATCCATATTCACAGAATGTTTTCCATTCATCTAGAGGTGGTTTTTGGTCACTATCTCTTACCAAACATGTCGGCGCTAGAACCTCCTCAGCAAAGTCTCGAACCATCTCTCGAATCATGCTTTGTTCTTCCGTTTCAGCGAAGTCCATATCGGTTCCCGGTACCACGGAGAAAGGTCACGTTGTTAATACATCGTAATTTGCGATAACCCGCATATTTCTAGAACGAATCATTCAAATTAGAGACCATAGGCGACCCCTTCGGAGATTAATATGTCTGACTCGGACTACTTCGAATTTGGAGTTGCTCATGACCGCCGTTACACACTTGAACATCTTTGGCTTCAATTGCTAGATGAGAAAGACGGTACGGTAAAGGTAGGAATGTCGGAATTCTTACGCGCAGATTACGGAGATGTGGTACGTGTAATCCTACCTCATCCACAAGATACTAGTGAATTTATCTTGGACGATGAAGGGACTGCAGGTATACGAGACGATGGAGAGGAAGAATCCAGTCCAGAATCAAGTTCCACTGGTGACGAAATAGGTATTGGGGATTTACTAATTACTCTCCGTACAGTATCCGACAGAGTCTTGATTAATTCTCCGTTCCCTTGCAAGGTGCTCGAACTTAATGGAGAGGTCGAAGATAATGCAGACCTTGCAAATGATGACGCTTACGGAGACGGATGGTTTCTGATTGTTAAACCTCATGATGGATTTGATGAGGATCAATTTTTAGACGCAAACGAGTATGTCGAATACTTGAGCGAATTGTGATTACGGCCAAGCTAAAGATGGCCAAGAATCAGGTTCTTCTGATTCCCAATCAATTGTTTTCAGTAGCGATATTACTTCATCGGCATCAGAGAGATTTTCTTCGATTTGTCTCCTGTGAAGCCAGCCCTTTAAGCGGCCTAGTCTGAATCCTGGTTCTAAACCTGTAACTTTCATTAATTTCTCTCCATTAATCAAAGGTTTATTGCCTGCATTCAGAGGCTCAAGTTTAGAAGACGCTTCCAGAAATTCTTCTCCTTTTTGCCCGAAGTATGCCATTACATCCTTCTTCATAGAATCTGACAAGGCGGCGTTAAATCTTCTGAAAGAGTTTATTTCATGACTTAGGTCTTCAATTTGTAAATCGTGTAAAAATCGAATTGTCGAAGATTCCTCATTGGATAACCTGAGGGCCTGTTGGAGATGCTCAGCTAGGGAAGTTCCTGAACGACTGTCCATAGAGCATAAAATCGCGAGATTGACTACCGGTGACTCAGAAAAATACTCGACTGTAGAAAAATTTGTTCCTGGTGCTATTTTAGCCAAGATGCCAAAATCCTTCATTAATTTGACTACTTGGATATTCTTTTTCCCTTGAAAAATCCTCGATAGCTCAGCCCACTTACGCTCCGAAGAGACCTTTCCAAGCATGTTTAGATTGTCTGTTATTGCGGTTTGTAAATTCTCATCTATATTTCTCAATTCTAATTCACCAGAATCTAGGAAGCGGAATGCCCTCATTATCCTCAGGCCATCTTCAGATATTCTCTCATGTGCATTTCCAACCGCACGAATAATTCCTGTATTCAAATCATCAATACCGCCAAATTCATCGATAATTTCACCTGTTATTGGATCGAGAGCCATGGCATTAATGGTAAAGTCCCGACGTGCTAAATCTTCGATAATATCATCACCAAATTCTACCTTATCTGGTCTACGGCCATCTCCGTAGGTGCCTTCGCTGCGTAATGTGGTCACTTCCCAAGATTTCTCAGAATCCTCATCCAGAACCAAAATGGTTCCAAATGCAGCCCCAACTGGAATAGTTTTGTCAAATAATTGCATTACTACATCTGGTTGTAAATTTGTTGCAATATCCATTTCTTCGGGATTTAACCCCTGTAATGAATCTCTAACCCAGCCACCAACAATCCAAGCCTTACCATGCTCAGATAGCCGTTCCAAGACTCGCCTGTCTGAAGCGGCGAGCTGGCTCAATAGAACGTCCATGACACGTCTCCTAGCGGTCTAAACATCAACCCGTCGGGCATTATGCCTATCTGTGATGCCCGTTTTCGGAGGTCATGGAGGTCGAGTTGGTGCCACTGGAGGTCCTTCGTCCTCATGAACAAATCATCCATAAAAAAGTGGATCAATTAGAGCGTGTAACTCATCGTTGGAACGCTTACACAAAGCCACTTCTTCTAGATCGAACAACCGGTACAATCCTTGATGGACACCACCGATATCATGTTGCACAAAGGATTGGTTTACTCTGTGTACCATGTGTATTAATCGATTATTTGGAAGATGACTCTATTGAACTAGACGTTTGGCCTAATTGTGGTCGTGATTCAATCTCTAAACAGGACGTTATCGATGCCGCACTTTCTGGTGATTTGATGAATCCAAAGACAAGTCGGCATCGCCTATCCGACCATCTTCCACCAATCGCTGTTCCTTTGTCTAGATTGAAACAACCTGCGCTCGGTAATTGAGTAATCTTATTGCTCAGCTAAGAGATTATTTGCAGAGGATGAAATTAACTCCAAATCAGATTTAGCAAGTTCGCTAACAATAGAAAGAGTCGTTTCAGAAATAGGTCTACCGATTAAATCCTCAATAAGTTGCGAGCGCATCTCCTCTGAGCGTGAATCATCACTCAACAGGTCGTCTCTTAGGATTGCTCCAGACTCACTCCTTTCTCCACGCAATAGACGAATCAACAACATCTCTGATGCATTGGATTTGAGCATATCCGGCAATCCTTCTACAGAAGTCCAATCTGTATCTCGTAGGCTACGGGAGAAGCGATTTACAAAAGCAGTATCAGGGTCTCTAATCCAGGAATCTATCCGATTTGGTGATGAAGCAAGCAGAATACCAGCTATACGTGCCTTAACTTCACCGCTTGATTCCGCAATCAATTCATTTAGTCGATTTTCGATTTGTTCGTTTTGAGTCGACAAATCCCCTTCAATTATTCCAATTGCAGAGGCTCTAACAGTTTCTGACTCATCAGAAAGAAGTTGCAAAATAATGTTTGAATCCACTCTTTCCAAGGAAGAAACTCGCTGTGCAACAGCCCTCCTGACTGCCCTATCCTCGACAACTATGGCTTCTGCGATGGAACTTTCATCAGAATTAATTCTAGCCTTCCAAGCGGCTAATCTGATATTTGGCTCATCATCGGATGAAAGTTTGCCAAGGATTATTTGACCAGCACCTCCTGCTCTAATCGCAATCCTTGCAGCTAACAATCTTCTAGTATTCTCTCGTGACTGAGATAGTTTTTCAATCAAAACTAGGTCTTTACTAGCGGCCCACTTTTCTATGGCCTCTAAGGCCTTTTCTCTGAACCAAGGATCTGGGTCGTCGAGTAATTTTTCAAATCCATTCAATGCTTCTGGGTCATTCAATTCGAATAGATGCCTTACGGCTCTTCGACGCTGTCTCACATCGCTGTGGTTCAACTTGGCCAAGGCAGGCCTTACACTCATATTATCGGCGAATCAAAAGTATGGCATGAACACTACGCACTAAAGAATCGAACTAAACAACTACTTTGGCTCATGGAACCAGGTCTTCATGACCTCCAACCATTGGAGGTTGATCATCATCCCAATCGGCTGGAGATTCTATGTCTATAGCCAGTAATTGCCCGAAAAGAGGCCACATAGGTTGTAGCCACTCCATCTCTGCCATGAGCAATTCAAAAACTGGGTGCTCAACTAAATCGTCCTCGGTAGCGTCCTCGTTCAATGGTGGTATATCCGCGGGCATACCTCGAAGAGAATACACTAATTCTTCGATTCTTTCTATGGTTTCATTATCGATTTCTATCATTTCAACAATAATGCTCAGTGCATCTTCGATATGGTCCGCAAGTGCTTGTGGATCCAATGGGTCTCGTTCGGCCTCCGAAAGATCCATTGGGCCAAAAACAACATTTCCAAGTTCTGTGTCCAACCAATCGTCACCTTGCCTTTCTCGCTTCAGTAGGTTTTGTTGTATTGGCCCACCAAACGGTCCTAAGACAAATCCTCCTTCTTCCACCATGCCTGCTACTGTTAGTGGAATTTCTCTTACCGCGCCGGTAATCAAAACTCGGTCCACGCCTCTAGTTACCTCGTCGTCATCCTCCAGTGACCCGACTGGTAAGACACGAATCAGTCCTTTCGAATCATGGAATTCTAATCTTTCCTCTGTATGGTATAGTACCTCTGGATGAGGTTCGAGAACAGTCACCATCCCATCTTTTCCAACGATATAGTCGATTAACGCGGCTAGATATCCTCCTTTAGCTCCTATCAACAATACATGTTGGCCAGTACCCAACTCAAGGTGGTGAAGTAGTGTCGCAATCATGTGCGGCGCGGAGATAGTTTTCGCGACATCATTCTGAGTGATTAGAAAGGGAACAGGTCTATCATGCCAAAATCCATCTAATTCGTGGTCTGTAAAAGACCCAATGAACACATGTTGCATGGCTTCAGCCACCTCATTTTCCAGAGGGATACCACTTTTTCGAAGTCTGTTAACCAAGTCTTCTAAGGGGTTCATAGGTTCGCCTTCAGGCAGGTTATTCGACCACCAATCATTTGAACACATTGCGTCCGCGTTCTCACTCAGGGCCCGTGGTCTAGGGGTTATGACGTCGCTCTTACAAAGCGAAGATCACCGGTTCAATTCCGGTCGGGCCCACCAAAAACCTCCATTTTCCGTATGTGAAAGAGTCAAGAAGGACGGGCCGAGCGGACGGTCGTGGTCGAAGAGACTGCAGCGCTCGCCTCGCGGTTGAGCCGAAGACTCCGGAAGAGAGGGTGGAGCATTGCAACCGCCGAGTCTTGTACCGGTGGATTACTTGCCTCAACCTTCACAGATATCTCTGGTGCAACCAATTGGTTTGACCAAGGTTGGGTGGTCTACAATAATGAAGCAAAAATGCGAGAACTTGGTGTAGAGAAATCCGCATTTGACCAAGGAGAAGCCGGAGCAGTATCTCACCAAGTGGCTTTGCAAATGGCTCGAGGAGCTCGGCATCGCTCTAATGCCCAGGTGTCAATTGCTATCACCGGTATTGCTGGACCGGGTGGAGCAACACCTACCAAAGAAGTAGGGCTTGTCCACGTTGCTGTAACAGCCGGAGATCAATTCATAGTGCGTAGGAGAGATTTCGGGGAAAATGATCGTTTAGATAACAAGAAATCGTTTGTATCATTCGCACTTAGGCTTTCTTTGGAACTTCTAGATAGGGTTGTAGAAGACGAGGAGCGGCTCGCTGCAGTCGAAAGTCGTGTTGAAGGCGGCGAAGAGCAAGAGCCTGAATCCATGGATCCAAAGTCTGAGCAGTGGCAAGGAAATCTGTCTTGGGCAGATTGGGAAACTGAGACCGTCGCCGATGAGATTCAAAAGGTGGATTTAGCATCCTTGACAGATTGGGATGAGTAATATTCCATAATCCGGCTCTGTGAGCCGCACTAGGCGATATCATCATGAGCGGTCCTGTGTGACCTATGGCATATGGCGACTGAGTCTTGGGCGGAAAAGAGTCAAGCTCTCACCGCCGCAGGCCTCGTTGTAATGGGTAGAGATGCCCAAACAAAGATTGAGGAGTTAACAAATCTCTCACCTTTAATCGAAGCCGCAACCATAAGTAGTACTCGATTATTGACAAGTCAAAGTATTGACGAGTTGCTTACTATAGTACCGACAGAGGAAACCATTACTGAAGCCGAGGCACCAACTCAGAGAAAGTCCCAAACATTGCAAGCGACATTGGCTAGGCCAGAAACTGGTCAAGCTATTGGAAGGACGATTGCCCCTATCACTCCAAATGAACCTTTACCTGTTCCTAGACCACACGGATTAGACCATTACCGCATGCAAGATTTCCCCATGCAGGCCTCTGATATTGATACTGAAATAGAAATTCATTTCGATATCACCGGGTCGTCCAGAACCGAAGGAAAAATGACCGACATTCAATCATTTTTTGGAGATCGATTGAAGCAAATTCGTAATCAACTGATTTCTGGCGGAGCACTACCTCGTAGACCTGTTAGTATTGCTGAAGCATGGCGTAATCGACAAAGGCACACGTCAAAAGATTACGAAATCACTCTAGTTGGTCTAGCCTCTGAGTCTCGATTTACTCGTGCAGGTAACTTGTCTTTTGCCTTAGAAGATGAAACCCAAAATATCCAGTGTTCACTTCGTCCACCATCGGGGGCCGGCCCCCTTCATCCTGCTTTGGAT
>Ga0066845_10000075_pt1 | contig 26196 bp, 19 predicted proteins | sample ETNtaG_31_FD_65488 | JGI IMG/M metagenome (GOLD analysis project Ga0066845, IMG submission 65488) | Marine microbial and viral communities from oxygen minimum zone, Eastern Pacific Ocean - ETNP201310SV78 | ecosystem: Environmental > Aquatic > Marine > Oceanic | place: Pacific Ocean: Eastern...
CGTTCGGTTGCACCGTCCCATTCAACCTCATCAACCGTGGGGGCGTCAATGGCAGCGTGCTCAAAACGAAGGTTCCCCTCACCGAGTTTGACGGGACGCCACGTTGAGCGAACGCCATTATCGAGCCAATCTCGGATGCGCTTCAATTGCTCCCTCGTCGCCAGCCCAATGTGGGAGCGTTCCCACCATCCGGGCGTCCGAGCAAGGGTCACATGGTGAACGCCCGGGTAAGCGTCCCGAGGGTCCAGGCCGTCGGCCCATGTCCTGCAAATGCCTTCCAATCGAACCGTCAACAAGGGAAGGGGTCCCATGTTGATGTCTTGGAGACGATACGGATTGGCCAATTCGCCCTGCAACAAAATAGGGCGCCGTTCGTCGATGAGAGGGGCGTTTTCTTTCGCTAAAAGCTCATCCAGCGAGGATGTTTTGTTTCCGAAGCGTTTGAAGTAAGCATTGAGAGAAGGCCCTTGGAGAACTTCATCGCTCAACTCGCCCTCAAAGCCGTCAAGGAGCATGACTTCCTTTGAGGTAAAGAGAATCGGATGTTCGGGTAACGCCAACGGTGAATTGTTGGCAGAATAAGGCCAACGACGAGGTGAACCTTCGTGCATAAAGGGACCTCCTCAAGCCTCGTACATGAACCCGCCTTTCAATCGGTGTAGGTCGTCTCGAAAAGACAGGCGGGGCAGGTCACTTTGATCGGACGTATATCGGGAATGCCAAGAGCGACGCCGCAGGCTGCGCAAAGAATGGCTTGACTGACCTGTTCTCTCCGTTGTTCCGCCTCTCTTGTTGGGTCGTATTCGAATTGGAATTGTTTTTTGTCGACCATGGTGGGTGCTGCTGGCGGGGGAGCTTGGGTCAATCCAGGCACGTCTTTGTGAGAGGTGTCCCATGATGTTGACGGCGTGTTGGCCGGGGGGGTAGGAGCGGTTGATGGCGCTTGGAGCGAAGCGCGTAAGGCTGCTTCGTCCACCCCGTAGGTTTTACACAAGCGGTCAATTTCCAACATTTGGTCGTAGCCCGTCAGGGTTCGAAGAGCCGCCAACTCGTGTTCAGGGACCGTGGCCATGGCGTCGGCTGTGGTTTTCTCGCTTTATCTGTTGAGGGTTTTCGTTCGATGGCTTGGCTTGTTTTTTCCGGTATCCGGAAATGAAAGGGGGAATTACGGAAGGGTTCAAAAGAGGTGGGCTGAGCGAGCCCGTTGAGCAGCATGGCGTCGAGACCGTTTTCCCGCAAGTCCAAAACCTCCCGAAAGAGCAGGGGCGTAAGAGACGTAACCTGCGGAGGCGTAATGCAGCACGCTCATGCCTTGTTGGCGAGCGATTCCATGGCCACCGTCCTCGACGTGTTGACGAAACACAATTGGGACCATTTGTTCATCGTTGACGATGAAGGTGTCCCAATGGGTCGAATTCACGCCGTGGATTTGTTGAAGATGGTCGCCAAAAAAACGGTGAACAGGGACGTGGCATGGATGCATTCCATTCCCGCTCAGCAAGTTCTCACCCATCCACCGTTGACCGTGCGAGCCTCGACACCCTTGCTCAAGGCAGGGGCGTTGATGTTGACGCACGACCTGAATCAATTGGGGGTCGTTGACGACGACGGTGTCCTGATTGGCGTGGTAGGGCACAACACGGTGGCAAAGGTGTTGCCACGGTTCTTGCTGTGATCAAATGCCCCAGTATCGTTCAGCTTGGGCTTGACGGGTTTGCAGGGTTCGCACGACGGTGGTAACCATCCACAACACAACCACCCAGATGATGGGTGTGGTCAAGTCATCCAGAATCATCTGGACGCTGAATTCGTAGGACGTACCGCTGAGGACACGAATAGCGATGTCCAGGGCAGCGTTGAGGAAGGAGTAGACCACCATGCCAAAGACACTCAAAACGATCAGACTGCCTGAAAACGAGCCGCGTTTCAATCGCAGGAGCATGAACCCGGCGGTTGAGGTCAAGAACGCGATAACGGTCCATGCAAGCGAGGAGTGAATCACGCTCAGCCACAACACCGATTGTGAATTGGCCGTACCTTCAGAGAGTCCAAAGGCTCGCCAACCTTCTGCTACAGCAAAGATGGCGCTGAACAGGGTCGCTGTCCACAAAAGGGACGAGAACATGGCGGCGTCTGCGTTTTCACGCATTTCTTGGATGACACGGTTCACGGTCGATTCAATACCGGCTCCCTTACTGAAAATGTAGAGGCCGAGAACGAGCGGCAAGGCCCCAATGACGACATCGCCGATTTCGTTTGGAAGCATGATGCCCAGTCCAAAAATGGCCAGCACGGCGCCGAATGGAATCATGATTCGGGAGCGCCATTTTGGGTCTTCAAGGGCCTTGACGATGTAGTAGTACGTCCCTTCAATCCCTTGGGATTGTCGAACGATGACCTTCTCAACATGGTCGATCCGAACCTGAGAAGTGATGATGGGGAGGACACTTTCGTCTTCGGCGCCGTCGGTCACGAGGATGGCTTGGTCGGGTTGGAACGCCGAGACGACCTCGTCAAGCTGAGCGGCGATGGCGCGATCCGAACGCACACCGACCTTCTCGTCACCGGTGAGGATGGCGATTTCAATCTCGTCTTCCTCCGACTTGCCTTCCATGAGTTTGTCATTCACCGAAAGGGCCCCAAGGATAGCGTTGGTGTCGCTTTCCTCCGGGTCGGCAATACCGAGCTTGAGGGCGGCCGTGAGGACTTGCCGTCGTCCGACAACGGGTCCGCGGATGGAGGTTTTGAGACCGAGATCATTGTCCCGGTCAACCGTAATCACCAGTGTCCGTGTCATCTGTGCATCCCCGTTTGGTGGTCCCACCACCGTTCTTTCATTCAAACCCTTGTGCGGAAAACCCGCCCCAAACCCGGTGTTTCGGGTCAAGCGGTTGATGTTCGGCGGCGGACGGCTGACACATCATCATGGCCTGAAGGAGGGTCCTGCCAATCCTCGTCTCCGGGTAAAACCAGTCCCGCTCCAAGACTGACCAGTTCATTGGCCAGTCGACGTTGTTCATCAACGAGGAGGTCCCAATCCTTTGTGTCGTCTTTCCAAATCTCCCACCGCTGAAGGTTTCGCCAACCCCGCATACCCCGAGCGTAGAGTTTGAGATGGAGTTTGGCAGAAGCAGGCCACCAAAACATGAACACCAAGAACACCGCAACAGCGGGTAATTTGGTGATTTCAAGGAGGAGCCAATGGCTGAGAAGCAATTCGTTGATTGGACTTGAGACGCTCAAAAGAGACCAGGTGATCAGAACGGACGCCATGATCCACCAAATCGGAAAGAACACCATGGCCGACAGCAATTTGGCTGTGCCAACCACGGATGAATCGAGTGTACGACGTTTGAGGAACCAACTCAGCAGCCCGTTGACCTTGTAGGGGAGGTAATTTCCCGCAACGGCGCTCCAAGACACCAAACCAAACATCCAGACCACCGCCCATATCCATTGCACGAAATACTTGAGATAACCCATGAGGGAGAGTTGTTCCGGACGAGAATCGACGTCATAGGGCGTGATGCCTCGTTGTTCGAGGGTCGCAAAGTGCTGCTCACAAGCGTCAGCAAGTGTTTGTGTTTCTTCGGGCTCCTCTTGCCCCATGTATTCCCATCCTGCACGGAGTCGGCGAGCGGCAAGAACGGATTCGGCGTAAGTGGGTTTGACCAGGGCTTCGCCGGCTTGGCGCTGCTTTTCAGCATAAACCAAGCTCCGTCCCTTCCAAATCATCGTGCGTTCAGTCCATGACAACTTTGAGTGGTTGGCCCTGTCCAGTTCAACAGCAATTTGGTCGGTCACCCGCTTCACCCAAGCACGGTCGAGTCGGTCCTGCTCTTCTTCGTCTTCAACGGACTCTGGGACGTCTGGGAACGTCATGGTCCGTTCAATCACGACAGCGGCTCGTTCACGGAAGCGTTGAGATTCAGAATAATGAAGGCCGACCGGAACAAGATTCGGGAGCGGGCGACCTTCTTCCTTTGCTTCTCGTATCGCAGCCAAGAGAATACGTGCCGCACCGGAGCGAACCGTTCGAACGCCGGAGTCAGCATGCGTCACGCCTTCGGGAAAAATCAACACGCTCCCACCCGCTGAAACAATGGAGGAAAGAGATTTCAGGCGGTCAACGTTTCTTCGTCGCGATGATGTGAGGTCCTTCGAATCGACCGGTCGCTCAATCGGGACCACGCTTGAAGCCTTGAGCAATCGTCCAAGAATCGGGATATGAAACAAGGTATGCTTGGCCACCGTGGTCAGTCGACCCGGTAGGGTTGACATCATGAGCATCGGGTCAATGAGGCCACTTGGATGCCAAGTGATGTAGAGGATGCCTCCTTCTTTGGGGAGATTCTCGTCGTCAACGATGTTGATTTCTCGAAACCAAATATTCGTCAAAAAACGGAAAAAACGCCGACATATACGGTAGGAGAGAGGAAGCTTCTGCAAAGATTCCGATGCTTTACCGGCGCTCCCCATGACAACACCTCAGCGGCCTCTCATTTAGAGAAAACGCCTGCGAATGTCTCTAATCAGTGGTTTGAGGATCTTCTGTCTCCTCTGTGGAGGTGGGTGAGGGTGATGGGGAACGGTCGGTCAATCGCTTCCATCGTTGCGTGGCTCGAATGTACTTGAGTGGATGATCCATCCACGGTTGGTCGCACGTTCGGTTATCACCAGGGAGCACGGGGCAATTGTGGTTCACCTTGAGTTTCCCACAGCCAGCAGGTGTGTATTCATGTTGGTACACGTGTTGAACTTGGTAGGAGGTCGTCGCCTCGCTGAAATCGGGTGCACCGCGAAAGAAACCCACGCAGGATTCCTCTGGAAGCGCCAACGTGGCTGACATTGAAGCCAAAAAGAGACGCCCGAAGTGATTCACGTTCACGCCTCCGGCCAAATCGGCGATGATCTTCTGCATGCAAGGGGGCCAATCACTTTCCTCTGCCCCAACCAAAGCAATGGCTTCACTGGCTTTGTTGGCCATCAAGTTGCGCACCATCCCCACCGGTTCAGCCAATCGAACGGCGAGATCGGTCGTCACCTCTCCCATCTTCTCGAGGGCTTCTGCTTCAATCCCCGCTTTGATTCGCTCACGAAGTAAACGTGCGAGTTTCGCAGAGGATGCGTATTGGCGCTCTCCGTGCAATTTGACCCAGCCCTTGTCCACGTCAACGTTGGGCAAACGCCAACGCGTACCCGTGATTTTGGGGCAGATTTCAATGAAATCCGACAAACCCACCCGCCATTCAGAGGAGGAGGTTTGCCGAAGTTGTCGCATCGTCATGCCCGAGGTTGCTGAAGGGGTGGCCGTACTCCCCGTGGTCTCCTCAACCTGCGAAAGATAGGTTCTTGCAACGGCCGGGAGGTTGGAGGTGTCCTGAATCAGAAGTTGTTCTGCCCGTGCTGCTTCGGCTTGAGCCCATCGAGCGATGAGGCGTTCGTCTTCGCTGGCGCACATCACGAGCCTTGCGTAGTAGAACGAAAAGGCCTCGATCAAGCGACCTTCTTCGGTGTGGATGTCGCCCCCGACCACCTGGACGCCTTCTTTGGATTGCACGGAATCAATCAAGCGAATCCGGGCACGTTGACGGGCTTGTTCCATCCACGTGCCCTCTAACAATTCGTTCAAATCAATCCCGTGGCGGACCGCCATGTTTCGAATCCAATCCGACGCTTGAGGGAGGAAGGGATAGCGCGCCAGCGTGACTTCGTCCGCCAAGGGAGGCGGTGTCGCTGGCACGGGCATGATGGGAGGAGAAGGCCACGGATTATGAAGTTCAACCTCGGGGTCGCTTTCTTGACCTCGGCCGACACCGACGCACCATGCGACTCCTGCCTGACGCAGCATTGGTCGCCATTCAACACGATGTGCGCGCCCACTACGGCTGGTCCTATTCAAGCGACCTCAACAGCGCCATCGGCCTACGAGAAAGGTGCAATCAACACCCTTCCGGAGCGGTTTTGGGATGGACGGTTGACCATCGCCGGCGTACACTGGAACACCTCGCTCAGCGACTCATGAAGGCGGAAAAGGTGGTGCTGGTAGGGGCGGCTGTAGAGGAGGATGACCTGGCGAAGAACTGGCCAGCAAACACCGTATTTATCGCCGCTGATGGAGCGGTTGGCGCCTGCTTTGACCGAGTGGATGTCCTCTGTGTCGTGACCGACCTCGATGGAGGAGACCATCTGGACGAGGCTGTTGCGCGAGGTATTCCGCTCATTGTTCACGCCCACGGAGACAACGAGGAACGATGGCGGGATTGCACTGAAGCATGGGCAGAGCAGGGCGGGGCATCGCTCGTGCTGACGCATCAAACCGACGAGGTCTACCCCGACATGCACAACGTCGGTGGTTTCACCGACGGGGATCGCGCTGCATGCTTTGTCGCCACGCTTGGCGTCCCGTTCGCCCGAGTGCAATTGGTCGGCTATGCCTTGGACCATGTCGGGCCTTGGTCTGGAGTTACGGACCCGGAGCGAAAATTGGACAAACTGAAATGGATGGGGCGCATTCTTGACCATCTTCACGAAGGTTGGCAGCATCAACAGAAATCCTCTGAATAAGCCGCTGTTGACGAACATAAGCATAAGAAGGCGCAACGAGGTTTGGGTTTCATGGACGGCCGGCGCTCCATGCAAAACACCCTCTTGTGGGTGGCGGCGGTGGTGCTCATCAATGCCCTGTGGCTTAACGTGGCCAACCAGTCCGCTCCCAATGAAATCAACACCCCCAACCAGTTTCAGACCTATCGGGAGGTCGAAATTTCATCTGTTTTCGGTTCTTCTTCTGCCATTCCAGCCGAACTGAACACGGTGTTTGAGAGCACGAGCGTTGACGACGCCAACGTGAGTTTTTCCATCAAAAAGAACAACCTGAGCACGGTCTTTTCATGGTCAGGAAGCTTGAATGAGGCGGTTCCTGTTTGGTCAGGTGAATTGGCCCCAGGCACCTACACGGTCGAAACCGTGGTGGAAGAAGGCGTGAACGTTCAACAGCGGTTGGACCTGAAACCGTTTGCTGCGATTCAAACCGTCGGGCATGCGGTGCTCACCTTGTTGCTTGTAGCTCTTGCATGGGGAGAACAAGGTGTACGGGCGCTCTATGCACGAAGACCTCGAACAGAGGCGGCAACATCAACGGTGGAAAAAACACCGTTCAAGGCGAAGAAATTCGCTCCCGAAGACGATTCCTCAACGTGGGATGAGACCGATTCTCCGTGGAGAGACCCGGTACGATGACTCACAAAAAGTCGGAAAGTGAGAGTTGTTTCGCCCGGTCGTTGTTGAACAGAGAATCAGCGCTTGAGGCCAACCAATCGGCGTTTTGCCGCGTGTACAAATCCACGCCGTAGTGGTCCATGACAAACCGCATGACTTCGATGTACTTGCGAACCGCCCCTTCCGAGACGGTCAGGGCGAGGTTGCCATTGCACAGCCCGCCTTCGGCTTTGGCGACACCCATTCTTGAGAGGCCTCGCCCGGTTTCTTTCTTCGGTTGAATACAACTTCCCGACAGCGGCATCCGGCGATAGGAGTGAGCGCACTTGAGGCATCGGACCTTCTGACGCCCGTAGGCGTTCAAATTGCCTCGTAAATCCGGTAAAAAGTGCGACCGAACCACACTGGAGGCAACCTGCCGAACATTGACGCCGCGGAGGCGGTGTCCAAGCGCCAACTGACCGTTCATTTTGTCGATCATCGTTTCCAGCGTTTTGTAGGCAGAGAGGGCAGGTCCTCTGTCAAGAGCATGACAATCGTGCGTGTATCCGTACCCTCGGACGGCGGCGACGCTTCCAAGTCGGCGTTCAACGAAGTCCATTCGATGTTGAATGTCCTTTGGATGCGGTTGTTGCAACGTGGCCTCGTAGAAATCCCGCTCGTAAAACCAAGCGGCATCAACGTTGAGGGCTTCTTTGTCAACTTCGGTGGGGTTCAGACGCGTCGTCAAGACCAGCGGAGCGTCCATTTGACCGCCCCGGTTGGCCGGTAAAATATCACGGCTGAAGTTCAACAAACCGTCCATCAAGAGCATGATGGCGTCTTCATCCCCGTCGCAATTTCGTCGTTTGGCCGCATGGAAAAGCGGGTGGGCATAGCCGCCGGAACAATCGGCCCATCCGATGATTCGAGAGAGAACCCCTCCGCTGGTGTGAGGTGCAAGGGCGCAGATAAGGTGGCCGATGAGGTCATCGGGTTTGTCGGCGTTGTAGTAAGGCTCCATTTTGTAAAACCGTACCAGCAACTCGTCGATGTATTTCGCCGTGCGAAGCAAGAAATCAGCAGCCCCTTTGGCGACGATGAAGTCCTGAGGGAAAATCTCCAGGGTTTGTTCGTCGTCTTCCAAAGGCCGACCGCGGTAATCGTGTGTGTAGCCGAGCCCATGAAGCGTCTTCCAAGGCACCCCGATTTCTCGTGGGCGGAAATGCGTGATGGGCACATCGCTCATGTCGTAGCGGACCGTCCCGTCTCGGAACACTGGAAGTTGATGTCGCGCCCGAAGAATCCCTTTCTCAATGGCCTCGGGTGTTTGATCGCGGCTGTTCAGTTTCTTGGTGCACTTGACCTGAGCGGGGAGACGGTCGATTCCCAGACGGATTCGGGCGTCTTCAACCATCTCGTCCATCCGAACCGATTGGACCTCGCCTCGGCGATAGGCGTTTGACTTGCTTTCACGGGCTTGTGTTCGGCCGTTGCAGGTCTCCCCTGCCTTCGTTTCACCGTGGGCGTCCAAGGCTCGATGATGGCATCTGAGATAGGGCGACTCTCGTTCGCACACGGTGCACGTTCGACGACCCAATTGCACGCGTATCGTTCGCTTGTCGATGGCGTGGTTCAGGAGTCGCTGGTTACCGCCGTTCAATTCGATGGGGAACAGGGAATGCGTCATCGGGTTCATGACTCGAGGTGCAGCCTTTTCGGGGCGGCCCATTCGACAGCCCACACGAACCGGTGCACTGTGTTCCCAGCGAAGGTCGGAAAGTTGGCGAACAATCACCATGATGCCATCGATGGCGTGTTCATCTTCGAGGCGTTGGGCGGCGAGGTAAGCGGCGGGGTCGCTTGGCCCCACATCGGGAACCGAGGCCGCCGCATCCCGGCCAACACGGTCGGTTTCAGCGATGCCAAGTCCACGTTGTCTTGCGCCCGTTTCGGCGGCGATACGAATCGTCGCCCGTTCTTTTTCAAGTTCCCCTTTGCGTGCTCGTTCTTCGTCGAGAACCAGTTTGGCCTTTCGCAAAGTGTTCAAGCGGTCAGTGGCCACTTTTGAAGCGTTTTTTTGGCGAAGTGGTGTTGCACCGTCGCTGGCATAACCGAACGCTTCGAGGAATGATTCCCAGCCTGCGGTTACGACGATGTCGTCGCCATCGTGGTGATGAGGAAGGCCCAACAGCATCATCGCTCCTTTGGCAAGACCGTGTTGTTGCAAAGCCCACCCTTCAGCCAATTCTGAGGTCATGATGGGTGGCTCCATCGTGAAGGAGGGCCCCGGTAACGTGGATGAATCGGGTTCGGGAAGAACCTCGGGTTGCAATTCATCCATCATTTTCGCAGACCATCCTCTGGCGCCACTCGGCAAACGAAGGTGCCGTTCGCTGGCCAGCGGTCTCGCGCCCTCAGGAGCGGAGGTTTCCGTCGGTGATGCTTCAATGACGGCGTCTTCAAGCAGCTGGAACACAGAAGGCAGCCATTCGAGAGGGAGATCTTTGAACCAGGGGTTGTGAGGCGGAGGGAGAGATGTTGCGAAGCGTCGAGAGCAAGCCAAAGCTTGGGGCCATGTCATCGACAATTGTCGCAAATGTTCGTGCCATTCGGTGCGAACCCAGAATTGCGCGTTCGGGTCATCGCATTCCTCGGGCGGAATGCCCGGTGTTGCATTGGGCCACGCGTCTCGAGCGAACCCAAAGGTTTCGAGGAAAAACGACACATCGTCCTCAGTGGACAGGCTGTCAACCATGTCGCTGGCCCACCAATCCATCGTGTACCCGGCGGGCACCAAGCGCTTGTTGTTCTCCATGAATTCCCCGTATCCGATGACCAGTTCCCCGTTGTCCCAGACCTGTTTTACCCGGTTTCGAAGCATAGCATAGGCTGCAGGGTCGTCGATTCGTAGGAAGCGCCCGTCTTCCAAAACCACCCATGGGCCTTCGGATTCATCACAGGGCGTGATGGCGCAGGCTTTCCCTGGCCGTTCAATTTTCATTTGGGTCCCGATGGTGATGAAATCATCCAAAGCCAACATGGAAGCGGTGTTGGTGGAAGCAGCTGCAAGTCCTGATGGACGTGCGCGGCCGTAGCGAAGTCGGAAGCCACCGGGCTGTAATGGACCACCAAACACCGGCCGGCCCGCAATGATGTCCCGCATAAATTTCGTAATGGGCGTGATTTGTTGGCTCTTGAACGCCGCTTTATCGGCCGATTCCGACTCTTTTCCGCGGCTGGCGAACTTCGTGATGAACTCCCAGCCAGGCAGGTTCAGTCGCTCGGTGTGTTTCTGGATTTTCGGTGCTTTCAAACACATACCTTCGCCGATGACCAACAGGACACCGCCACGAATTCGTGCTTCGTCGATGTTCCGCACGTTGCCGTATCCTGCGCACTCGATACGTTCCGTTGATTCTCCGTTCACCATCACTGGACAGGCCCGGACAATCTCATCGATTTCATCAGGTGAAGGGCGATATTGCAGGTTACCACGATACAATCCAAACTCTTCTTTGACTCGCTCAACTTCAGGGTCGGTGGGTTGGTAATGTCCGATGTTCAACTCTCGGCGAATCATGTCGGCGATGAGCACCGCCAAAGCTTGAGCCGTACCGCCAGCAGCCCGAATTGGGCCGGCGAAGTGGACGGAGACAAATTGGGAACCATCCATGTTGTTGAGCAAGCGGACCTCGCTGATGCCTTCCAGCGGAGCAACGAGCACCGCCTCGGTCAGGACGGCGAGCCCAACACGCAAACCAACGTCGATCGATTTCTCAAGGTCGTACCCCTGCTCACGAAAGCCTCGGGCGACGGATTGTGCGATGATGATCGAAGTGGTTTCACGGTCGTGTTCGTCCAACAAAGCCCGAATATCATCGGCGACTTCGTAGCCCTCCAAATGCTCGATGAGGAGTTTTTCTGTTCGTCCCGCCAAATCCGATGCACGGGGAATTTCCACCCGGTCTTTGTGGTCGAGACCGAGTTGCCGAGCCTGTTCTGCGATGCGATAAGCATCGTCGGCTCGCTCGTCGAGCCACTGGTGGTAAGCCAGCATCTCTCGCTCCAGACGTTCCAAATCAAGACCGATGAGGGGGTTGCTTTTCCCCACTTCAGCGGCCTGCTTCGATTCGGACATGTTCACTCGCCCCTTCTTCACCACGACCCTTTATCATCAACACGGTGCACTTGGATGGAACCACCCTATGAACGGTTTAGCGAAGGAAAGTTCATGTCATGACGGCCAAGGAAGGTGTTCATGGCCGTTCACGATACCGTTCGCAACCATCCAGACTGGCCTCAATTGGCGCGCCTTGTTCACGAGTTGGCGTTCTTGGACGGCGGCGATGATGCGGCGTTCACCCTTGCCAGTGGACGTCAATCTCGCTGGTTCTTTGACACCAAGCCGGTGATGATGCACCCGCAAGCAGCGAGCATGATGGGTCGTTTGTTGAATCTACGCATCAAGGCCTTGGGTGCAACGCTTGTGGGGGGACTTGAACTGGGCGCAGTACCGTTGACGGCCCTTGTGATCGCCTCGCCCGATGCCGCCGATGACCTTCGGGGCTTCATGGTCCGAAAGTCACCCAAAGGACGAGGAGGGCGGAAAACGAACAACCCGCCCGGCATTGAAGGCACCTCGTTGGAGGGCGGCGGGGACGTGGTGATCGTTGAAGACGTGACCACAACGGGAGGTTCTTCCATCGTGGCCGTCGAACGTATTCACAACGACACCGCCTGCAACGTTGTTGCAGTCATCAGCATTCTTGACCGTGAGGAAGGGGCAGAAGCCGCCTTCGCTGAAGCCGGTATACCGTTCGAATCCCTGCTGACGCGGTCGGATATCGTCGCCTTGTGAGGTGAAGACATGCATCGCGTCTTCAATCCGTCCGACGTCTCCTCCGACGGGCTTGTAGAATTCGCCCAAGATGCTACTGCCCCCAAAGGCCTCCTCTTCTATCACGCCAAAGAAGGGCGGCCCCTGGCCACGCCCTGGCAGGTGGCGGCCTTGCGGGCTCAGGCGGTCGCCAAACACACCTTGCCCGATGGCGTGGTCTTGGATTGTGCCTGTGGTAGCGGCATCCAGCTCGCAGCCTACGCCTCCACGCTCCAACGACCCGTTCTCGGGGTTGAGTTGGATGAAGAACGCGCTCGAGCCAGTGCCGTCAACCTGCAAACCGTAGCGACGCACGCTCAAGCCGAACAAGCAGACTGGTTTTGCGGGAGCGCCGTGCTGGCCGGAGATGGAACGGCGGCGGAGGGCGTACTTGCTGCTCTTGAAGCAAAGGAGACCACCGTGGCTTTCCTTCACCTCGACCCGGCTCGACCTCGCAACAGCAGAACCCACGCTTTGGAGGAAATGCAGCCGCCCCTTCACACGGTATTGACGTCGTGGGCACCGTACTTTTCCCCTACAGCCGAAGGCGCTGCGGCCCTCTTGGACCTCTCTCCTCGGTTGACGGCTGCTCAGCGGGCAGAAGTGGAAGAAATCGTGGACCATGTGTGGCCGGGAATTGACAAACTTTGGGAGTGGACCTCGCGAGGTCGTGGCCGTGTAGATCGTTTGGCATTATGGCTTGGTGGCATCGCTTCGGAAGAAGTTTCGCGTCGTTTCGTCCGGGTCCCGCCTTCACTCGCCCAGATGCCGTTGGTCCTTTCCACAAAGGAAGAGGAGGAGCCCCTCGTATGTCGCCATCACCCCCCCAAACGCGGCGAGCATGTAAGCATCCTCGATGCTGCCCTCATCGAGAGCGGCCTTGTCAGTACGTGGCTGGCCAAAACAGCACCCGAGGACCAACTTCGATGGGCTTCCACCGAAGGCAGGCGGCCCCAAGTTCACCATGACCGGCCGCTCCAGATGAATGACGATGATTCATGGCTCGTTCAAGCTACGGGCAAGGTGGTTGAGTTGCTGACTTTTGCTCTCGACGCAACCACCGTTGACCGTTTGGTGGAGATGGCGCTCGAACATCGGATGGCCTCGGTGAAACTCCGCTTCGACCTCGACCCGGCGCTCCAGCCGGTTTTACAAGGCTCATTGGACCGGCAATTGCGCCGACGACACGGTGTTCGGGAGGGTTTTGTGGCTCGCCACCCGGTGGCCGATGTCTTGCTGCTTTGCGTTTCTCCAGCAAAGGATGAAGATACACCCTCCATTTGAAGGCGATTTCACGGCTCAGTGGCGCGAATGTCATCATCGCGGTCTTGATATATGGGAGGTTGGTCGGAGGGATGCGTGACACTGTGGTGTTAACGTTGAGGGAAACGATATGGCACGACCGAAGGATGAGGACCTTGGTGATGACTTTTCATACATTCTGCGTATGGCAGATACCGACATGGACGGCTTGAAGCCGTTGGCAACCGCTTTGACATCGGTCAAAGGCGTCGGTGCACGCACCGCCATCCAAATCTGCAAGAACACTGGATTTGACCCCTACAACCTCGCCGGCTTCCTCAACGCCGAGCAGCAGGAAGAACTCCGGGTCGCCATTGAATCCTATGCAGAAAAGGTCCCCTTCTGGATGCTCAACCGACAACTCGACCTTGAAACCGGTACCGACATGCAACTGACGGGCCAACAAGTTCGTTTCACCTTGCAAGACGATATCGACCGTCTTCGTACCATGAAGTGCTACCGTGGTGTCCGCCACGCATCTGGCAACAAGGTTCGAGGACAGCGCGGCCGCTCAAACGGTCGTGGCGGCCTGACCCTGGGTGTCAGCCGAAAGAAGTGATGAGGAGGAATCAAGATGGGAGAGCCAAAGTTTTCACGACCCAAGTACGACACACCTTCCCACCCGTGGAAGGCTGACCGAATTGAAGAGGAACACGCCATTCAAAACAACCACGGCCTCAAGAACATGAAGGAGATTTGGAAGGCCAAGTCCCAACTCCGCCGACATCGACGCCAAGCCATGCGCTTGATTGGAAACGTCGACACCTCGGAAGGCCACGGCAAGCGAGAGCGAGAAGACCTGCTCCGCTCCCTTCACCACAAGGGACTCATCGAATCCGACGCTGACCTCGGCGACATTCTTTCGCTGAGCACCGAGGACGTCCTGAACCGACGCCTTCAGGCTCAAGTCTATTACAAGGGATTCGCCTGCACCATGAAGCAAGCTCGTCAGTTGATCACCCACGGTCAAATCTGCATTGGTGAACAGAAGATCACCATCCCTTCTTACGCCGTCAGTCGAGACGATGAAGCCGAACTACGCTACCATCCTGCTTCGCCGCTGAACGACCCCAACCACCCCATTCGAAAGGCGATTGAGGGCGTTCGAGAAGCTGCCTCCTACGAGGAAGACGAAGTTGACCCCGAGGCCACCCCGGAATTCGCTGAAGAAGTTCGAGAAGCCGGAGAAGCCTCGACCGCTGCTCTTGAAGGAGGCGATGAGTGATGGCCCGCAAAGCGATTGTCAACATCTTCAGTTCCTACAACAACATTCTCATGACGGCCACGGACTTGACCGGCGCCGAAACCATCACCACCTGCAACGGTGGAGAAGTGGTCAAAGCTGGCAAGGACAAGGGCGGCCAATTCGCTGCCACCCGAGCCGCTGAACGCATGGCAGACGCCCTCAAGGACAAGGAGTTCAACGAACTCATCGTGAAGTACCGAGCACCCGGTGGCAACCTGTCCAACAACACCGGACCCGGCGCCCAAGCTGCCATCCGTGCCCTCACCCGTGCGGGCATGACCATCACTCGAATCGAAGACGTCACACCCATCGCTCACGATGGAACCAAGAAGAAGGGTGGCCGACGTGGCCGACGTGTCTGAAGAAAAGGTGATGAGATGAAGACCGAAGTTGTTCAAGGCTGGCCACAAGGCCACGAAATTCGCATCCTGATCAGCGATACCAACGCAAGTCAGGTGAACGCCATTCGACGTGCACTCATCGCTGATGTGCCCAAGTTGGCCATCACTCGAGTCGATTTCTCACAAGGCGTCACCCAAGACAACAAGGGTGAAGTCGTTGAATCTGTCAACGTTCTTCCCGATGAAGTTCTCGCCCATCGCTTGGCCATGATCCCCATCCCCACCAACCAGGATGAAGGCTTGGTCTTCCCCGATGTCTGCCAGAACTGCATGGATGTCGTTGAGAAGGACAAGGGTTGCCCCATGTGCCAAGTGTTGTACACGCTGTCTGCTCGAGGCCCTGCCTCCGACGCAGAAGAAGAATTCAAAACCGTCTACGCCGGTGATATCACCACCATCTCCGACCCTGTGTTTGACATTCTTGATGAGCACAAGCAAATCCCTCTGACCGTTCTTGCCAAGGGCCAGTTCTTGGAATTCTACGCCTTTGCCGTCCTCGGACGAGGACGCGACCACGCCAAGTGGTCCCCCGCCGCCGCCGTCGGTTTCCAACCGCAGAACATCGCGGTCCTCAACAAGCCAAAGAAGGCCAGTGTTCTTTTCGACCTCGGTTTGACGACCACCGATGGCAAACCCATTGACGCCAAACTCTTTGGAAAGGACAAGAAATTGACCGACATCAACCACGTGATGGACCTCGAGAAGGCCCTCCACCAAGTTGGACCCGGTACCGGTCGTGAAGGCGACTTTGATGATGCCATCACCCTCGAACCTGTAGCCAACGCCTACGTCTTCTCCTTTGAGACCGATGGCAGCCTTGACCCGGTCACGGCGTTCAACATGGCCCTTGACGAACTCAAGACCCGCTTTGACAACTTGGGCGAAGACTTGGCTTCGGCGCTCGCTTGAAGACCTCAACGCGGGGTTCATCAGCCATCACCGCCTCGCCCGGTTTGATGACGTCCACGACCGTTCAGCGTTGCGGCGGACACATCACGCTCTTGTTCAGCATTGACAAATCCAATGCCTTGATGCGAAGCCAAGGAAGCAGAGGTGCAGGTTTCTCCATCGACCATGGGGTAGAGGTTGATGCTTCGCTTCATCGTATGGAACAGGACGATTCATGGAAAATGAGCGGCATCACTCCGGGTCGACCAGACCCCGTGTTGGAACCAAAACCCTCGATGATCTCGGTTACCAACATGCACGGCGAACACCTTGAGAACACCGATTTGTACCTCGATTTTGTTGAGGCCTGTCGAGAGGCCACGTTGCTTCGACCTGATGAATGGCTGGAGGTGAACGTTCAATTGGAATGCCCCACCAGTCAAGGATTCGGTATGTCAGCAGCCGGGTTGATTGGCCTTGGAAAAGCGGTCCATGCCTTGACGGAGCGTGGACGATTGGTCCAGTATCTGAAAATAGCCCACCGAATAGAAAGGGCACACGGCGCAGGACTCGGAGATGTGCTCGGCGCCGCTGTTGGTGGTGTTGAACTCCGATTGGCTCCCGGCGCCCCTGGGTGGCCGGGAGAAGCGGTGGGTTTTGCCTGCGATGCAGAGGTCTTGTTGATTTGGAACCCTCACGAGGAACGCCACACAGCGACCTACATCGACGACCCGAACTGGCAACGGTCAATCACCGCTGCGGGCAATGCCTGTGTTGACGCTTTGGCCTCAACGCCATGGGAAGCCGGGCAGTGGCCCGATTTGTTAACCCAGTCTCGAGTGTTCGCTACGCAGTCGGGTATGTTGGAAGAAGAAGAGCGCGCTCGCCTCTACAAGAGTATCCTCGAAGCCATTCAATCCATTGAGGCTCAAGCCACCCTTGCTGTCCGCCTGTGCATGCTGGGAAGCTCTGTTGCGGTGTTGCCCCGCCGATTGGACGCCCCTGCAGATACAGCCACCTTGCAGGCCGTTGCTTCGAAGGCCGAGGAACTTGGCTTTGCGACGATGACCACGTCGATTTCTGGACTCAATCCCCAGCTGTGAGCGCCGAGAGATCAATCGGTGCGGCATCCAACATCAACACGCCGGGAAGGAACAAGTTTTCCGAGAAGCCATGGCGGAACATGATGGCTCCGCTGCCCCACTCCTCGATGTATCGATTCATTTGTTTCTTCATTTTCTTACGCTGGAATTCCACATCAGCACCGTAGAAATGCTTGGCATCAATCCATGCAACGGGTTGATCGTTGATGTAAACGTGGTCGAGGAAGAGCAGGTCTGGCGTACGAACGGGGCGGCCCAGCAACTCAGATTGCTCTTTCACCATCTCGGGTTGACGGCGTAGGCGAATGCCCTGAGCCTCAAACCAATCAGCGAGGATGTCCTCGAACAAATCAGCCTTCACTTGTGTCTCAGATTGGTCGACGCTTGACACTCGGTCTGCCGCTTCAGCGGCTTCAAACTCATCTTGTTCACGCTGTTTCATCGAGGACGGGTTTCGGAGACTGTCCTTGATTCGTTTCTTTGACCAGCCCATGGCTTCAAGCACGACCCTGAAGATGTTCATGGGCGGGAAGTCGTATTTTTTGGACAGCGCCACAACAGAGGTCCCTGAACGGTAATGACGAGCAAGTTCACGGGCTTTGGACTTCAACTTGTGATGCGAGTACACCGTCTTTTGCTGAAGCAAAGCTGAACGAAGAGAGAGCGCTTGGTCAAGGGTCATCGCCTCGCCCTCCAGTGAACTCGCGATTTCATCCACCCGGTCATCGTTCAACCAGCCAAAATCTCCGCGCTTGACGACAAAGGACGCCACGCGTTCCTCTGCTTTGAGTGGAACAGGTTCAGGTTTCCAAGACAGGTGAAAGGTTCGGGGCGGGTCCATCTCTTTGGGGAACGCCATGGGAAGAGGTGACCGTTCGAATCTCGCCTCAGCATCTGCGTTCATGGAAGCGATCTCTGAGGCAAAACGTTCCATTTGAGTGGAGCGTTTTGGGCCTCCGTAACGGCGCTGCGATGAAGAGCGTCGTCGCTGATTGGAAGACCGACGCGGCCGAGGCGATTCACCCATGATGCACGATTTGCGGCGACACTCAATGAAGGCTCCCCCGCTAATCGGCTACACGACGGGTTCTTATGCAAGAGGCCGATGGTGATTCATGCGTTTCAAGGTGGTACTTGCCGGGTTGGCCGTGTGCATGCTTCTTACCTTCCCTCTCTCCTCGATAGCGTGGCAACCTCAGCCCAGTATGGCTGAACCTCAAGCGGTTCATTTGACCTCGGAGCAAAACGAAAGCGGTTGGTTGGCCAGCGCTGGAGGTTCAAGCTACGAACGCATAAACGGCATGGTCGCCCTTCCAAACGGTAGCATGATCATCGGTGGAATGTTTGAACAATCCATTGATTTTCACGGCGATGTCATCGGCTTTTCCAGCGAAGACTCATCCTTCGGTATCGATTTCTTCCTCGCTTGGCTGGATGAGAACGGTACATGGACCAACACCGTGTCAGGCACCAGCACAGGTTTGGACGGCATCGACGCCATGGACCGACTCAGCGATGGGACCGTTTTGGTGGCCGGTACGTTTTGCGGCATGACCAAGGGCGACCCTTGCAACATGACACTTGGGGCATTGGAACCGTTGAACAAATCCGATGATGAGCATGAAAATGCAGTGTTTTTGGCCGCCATGAACCCGTTTGGAGAATGGATTTGGGCGACCTCGTTTTCCAATTCGTTCCAAATGTCGGTCATCGATTTGATGGTGGTTCAAAACAATCAGATTCACCTCGCTTTGTTGCATCGGGATTCGTTGGCTGCCGGCGGAGACATGGCACCGGGGAGTATTTCCGAAGATTCCATTGCCATTCTCGTTCTTGATGAAAACGGAAACTACCTTCGCATGAACACCGTCTTCTCAAGCGAGAATTTGGACAACACCGGTTCGCTTTGCATGGACTACTCCGGACAGACGTATTTGGCCACCACTTTTGTTGACGTGGTGAATTTCGGTGACCACCCCCAGAGCAGTGTTGGGGGCTCCAATATCGCCGTTGGCCAGTACAACTCCGGCGGATGGCTATGGTCGTCGAGTGCTGGCGGCCCAGGTGATTCTGTGGTCACCGATTGTGCGGGACGGCATGACGGCGGCGTGGCCATCACCGGAGATTTCCTTCAGAACTTGACCTTTGGTGATGTCGAAGTCGAAGCCGCTGTTTGGGTTGACTTCTATGAAGCCCATCTTTCTTCCAACGGCACATGGTTACACGCCACCGGCTTTGGTGGAGACGGTGCTGACCATGCCGTTGCGCTTCACCTGACCGAGCAAGGGGATTCCATTATCGTCGGTAAATCCAGCGGCTCCCTCACCCTTGGTGAGTTCGCACTGAACGATATCGACGGCATCAACGACGGAAACCACCACGACGTGTTTCTCGGCCAGCGACAAGCCAACGGCGATTGGGATTGGGCCATTTCTGGTGGCGGACAAGGCGACGATATTCCCGACGGCCTCGGCATGAGTGCAACCGGTTCACCGGTGGTGTCCTTCATTTCCAACAATGATGGCACTTTTGGCACGCACGCCTTTGACCAACGCCAACAGTACGACATGGGTCTCTGGTTGTACGAAACCGACCTGGATTTGGACGGCGTTCTTGACGGCATTGACAACTGCCCAAAAACGGCAAATAACGACCAGGCCAACTTGGACTTCGACCCCTACGGTGATGTCTGCGATGACGATATCGACGGCGATGCTGTGCTCAATGAAGAGGACGACTGCCCGACCGGTGATGTGGGGTGGGCTGCGAACAGCATCTCCGACCATGACAGCGACGGTTGCAGAGATGCTACCGAAGATGCTGACGACGATGAAGACGGCATCTTCGACGATTACGATGCCTGTCCAAAGGGACCCATCGGCTGGGTATCCACTTCTGAAAATGACATTGAATCCGATGGTTGCTCGGATGAAGACAACGACAACGACGGTTTCGTGGACCAAGCAGACAACTGCCCAAGCATGGCCAACCCGACACAAGCCGACCTGGATAACGACGGCGTTGGTGATGCCTGCGACCTCGATAAAGACGGCGATGGCATCTCGATTCCCGATGACAACTGCCCCAACGACATCAATTCATGGATTTCGTTCAGTTGGAACGATTACGACGGCGATGGCTGTTTGGATGAAAGCGCCGATGAGGACGATGATGACGACGCCGTGATCGATGTGAACGATGCATGCCCTCTGGGTGAAAAGAACTGGGGAGACCAAGCCGAAACCCTTGATCACGACGGCGATGGATGTCACGACGATGTGGAGGATGATGACGATGATGAAGATGGCATCAAAGACCCGATCGACCGATGCCCACGAGGACTCATCGGTTTAGCACAGGCAGGACAGGATAACGACGGCGATGGGTGCATCGATGCGGTTGAAGACGACGATGACGACCAAGACGGCGTTCTTGACCCGCTCGACCGATGTGCGAACACCGACCCCTCGGAACAAGTCTCCTCGGATGGATGCAGCCAATACCAACTTGACGATGACAAAGATGGGGTCTTCAACGCCTTCGACTTTTGCTTGGATTCACCTCTCAACGCCGTTGTAGACGAGCGAGGATGTGGGGCTGAAGTCCTTGCACCGGCAGGTGATTCGGAAAGTGGAGGGTTCGGTTTGGCCGGTATGATGTTCTTGCTCACGGGCGCCATTGTGGTCTATGCCATCTACCTCAACAACAAGCGCCCAGGCCCTCCGTTGCCAAAACCACCGGTTGGTTTCGAAGCACCGCCTCAACGTCCACCGATGGATGAAGAAGCCTGATCACGCATAGACGACGGCTGGGGACAAGGGCATGGCCGAGCCGGCTCGCCCCGTATCGTCATCGGAACTTTCTCCCACCACGATATGAACCTCAGCCAATTCAAGTTCGTCAGCGATGAAGGCTGAAGCCGCTGAAAGAACCGCTGCTTCGTCCATGGCAGAACAAAGAACCTCTCTGGAAGCATCGTCCCATTTGAAGACTTGAGGCAGCATTTTTTTGCCCCAAAAGCCCATCATCTCGCCCATGCGTTCGCCTTGGGCCAATGGAAGTTCTTTCAACACCGGAATGAACTGTTTTGGATGACCTCCCTCGCCGATAAAGGCCAGAGCTGCGACCGCCATCTCACGCTTCCATGCGGGGGTTACCACGAACGTGGCTTTGGTTGCTGGTCCACCGAGATGCCGTTCAGCAACGATACGAACTTTACGTGCTTGGTCGAGAATATCCCGAATGTATTGCTCTCCAGATAGCGTCAACTGCTGCGATTCACTCAACGGTTCTGGCAACGTCAAACGGCTCCCAGCAACCAATCCAGAAGTGGAGGAGAACGACGCCCACCACTCTTCCGCCAAGTGGGGTGTAGAGACCGAAACCATCTGCGCCCACAGGGGGAGCCAGCGTTCTGCAACAGCGGGATTACCACCGCCGCGGCGAACATACCAGTTGATGTCCTTGATGACATCGTAATGGGACAACTCGACCGCTCGACGAAGGTCATAGGTTTCCATGGCGGTACCAAACTCGTGAAGGCGTTGAGTGAAGCGTGCATCAAACCACTCGTCCATGACCGTTGGCCCTTTCGACCAATCCATGAGTTGCTGAGGCATGGTTTGCATTTGCAGCATCACGCGATGATTGGCATCGAGCGCTGCATCCGACCAATCCATGCCCGCCGTTGGATTGGCGGCAAAGAGGATGAACAGGCGCACGGTATCGGCGCCGTAGCGGTGAATCATGTCCTCTGGCGACACCGTGTTTCCGAGTGATTTGCTCATTTTTGCAGAGCGTGAACCCAATTCTCCATCGCAATGTGGACAAGGTGAGCCTTCGTAGGAGGTGGAAAGCGTGACACCGCAGGATGAACAAAACGGCGCTGATTTGTTGACCATCCCCTGGCAAAGGAGTTCGTTGAACGGTTCATCAACCGTGGTGAGGCCCAAATCTCGCAAGGCCTTGGTCATGAATCGAGCGTAGATGAGGTGCATCTGTGCATGTTCGATTCCGCCGCAGTAGAAGTCAACCTGCATCCAGTGGTCAGCGACCTGTTTGGCAAAGGGTTGGTCGTCGTTGAGGGCGTCGGTGTAGCGGAGGAAATACCACGATGAATCCATGAACGTGTCCATCGTATCGGTTTCACGGCGAGCTTCATCGCCGCACGTTGGACAGGAGACGTTCAAGAAAGACTCTGAAGTTTCCAACGGGTTCCCTTGGCCAAACACAACGTCCCGCGGCAATTCGACCGGCAAATCCTCCTCTGGAACGGGGACGACGCCGCACGATTTGCAGTGGATGGCAGGAATAGGCGTGCCCCAGTACCGTTGGCGAGAAACGAGCCAAGGTCGGATTTTCCAGTTGATGGTTTGATGGCCGCGTCCTTTGGATTCAAGCGCCTGACAAACAGCGGTTTTAGCCTCAGAACCGTAGAGACCATCAAAGCCTTCCATGGGGCTGTTCACCATCCAACCGAGTTCAACTTCGGCCTTCTTGACGGGAGCCGCTGCATCACCGTTCTCTGACATGACCAAGACCCGATGAATCGGGATGTCGTATTGCTGGGCGAAATCAAAGTCACGTTCATCGTGAGCAGGCACGGCCATGACCGCCCCTGTACCGTAGGTGGCGATCACGAAATTCCCGAACCAAATCGGCACCTTTTCACCCGTCAACGGATGAACAGCGTACCTTCCAGAAAACACCCCTTTCTTCTTGTTCATGTTCTTGATTCGGTCAAACTCGGAGGTTACGGCCACTTCGTCATGCAACGTCCTCCACGCCTCTTCATGTTCCGTACCCGAAACCAACGATTCAGCGAGAGGATGTTCGGGCGCAAGGGTGACAAATGTAGCACCGAAAAGCGTGTCTGGACGGGTGGTGAAGACTTCGATGTCCTCATCCGAATCAACGATGCCAAACAGAATGTTCGCCCCTTCGGAACGACCGATCCAGTCCTGCTGAAGGGATTTGACGTTCTCAGGGAAATTGATGGTCTCAAGCCCGTCCTGCAGTTCTTGACCGTAGAGCGGGAGGTTGAGGAACCACTGGCTCATCTCTTTTTGAGTGACGGGGCCGTTGCACCGCCAACAGCGTCCGGCTTTCACCTGCTCGTTGGCAAGGACGGTGGTGCAGGAGGTGCACCAGTTGACCGGAGCGAATTCCCGAGTCGCCAAACCGCTTTCCATAAATTTCGTGAAGAACCACTGGTTCCATTTGTAGTACCTCGGGTCGTGACTCTTGAGCGTTCGGCGCCAATCGTAAGAGAAGCCCATGCGTTTGATTTGAGCGGTGATGGAAGCCATGTTACGTTCGGTGATATCGTGAGGGTGGCCGCCTTCCGAAATCGCAGCGTTCTCGGCTGGCATACCGAAGGAATCGAAGCCCATGGGATAGAGGACGTCAAAGCCCATCAATCGCTTGAATCGGGCCACTGCATCGCCGATAGAATAGTTTCGAACGTGCCCCATATGCATTTTTCCCGAAGGGTAAGGGTACATCTCGAGACAGTAGAATTTGGGGCGTTCACCGTGAATGTCGGCATGGAAGAGCCCGGCGTCGTCCCACTTTTTCTGCCAGCCAACCTCGTCAACGGGGGTCGTTTCTGCTGACATCAAGACTCACCGTCCACTGGACATACCGCCCGACTCGCCAACACGCTATGAAATCCACGCTTCAATTTTCCACGAGGGACGCACTTCAAAGGGCGTCTTCGTGAGCGAAGTCACCACTCGTTTCCAATAGGAAAATGGCTTCTCTGGTGAGTTTGTATCGGTTCTTTACACCCATTTTTCGGCGTTCGACCAGCCCGAATTTTTGGAGGGTGCGAAGGTGATGAGAAATCAATTGCTGGCTCTTTTCCAATCGCTTTGCCAGTTCCGCTTGGGTTGGGAACTGGCCCAAGCCGCCGTCTTGGTCGAGAAGGTTCAGGATCTTCCCTTGCAGGCTGTTGGGGTCTGGGGAAAGCGGAGGCACCGGGAGGTCTTCCTCTCTGGTGTTGGGGTGAAGTTGGTTGGTGAGCGGGTAGAAGCGTACGAGCCGCCCGTCATTCTTACGCCAAACATGTTCCTCGGATTCAAGAACCCTCAAGTGATGCGTGATTTGGCCGTTGCTCATCTCAAGAGCGCTCATCAGCGCACGGAAATGACAGCCCGGGTTGGCCGTGAGATACCCCATCAACCGACCGCGTTGGTAGCGGCCGTCCGTGGTTTCGTGCGTCTTGCCAAGAAGGCCAAGGAACCACAGGCCCGCCACCGTTGCGGGGAGGCGAAGCGCTTCGTTGGTGGAAGCGGCGACCACGAACAACGAGAGCAGCGAGGCCGTAACGACAACGGAGACGACCGCAATCACCGGGCTGGCTTGGTTGACGGTCGCCACGTCTTCCACAGGTGCAGCGACGGCAGGTTCTTCTTCGACCAGGAGTGATTCTTCCATGCGGACCTCAACCACTTCCACTGAAGGTGCAAGGAAGCCTGCGCAAGCAGGTGAAGGCTCGGCTGCCATGACAAGATAGAGCCCTTGAACTTCTGAGTTGGGCGTCCAGGAGGGGAGGGTTTTGGCGTTGGACAGCAAATGGGTTTCCTCGCCGTTGTCCATGACATAACACAGGCCTTGTTCGGTGGTCAACCCCGTCCATGTGCCGAGGAGTTCAAATCGCTCAGAGGTCTCTTCCTCTACTGCTTCCTCAACAACGGTCTCGCTGAAATCTTGTGGCCAAGAAAACGGAAGCGTGGTCGTGGCCGACGCCGTAGAAAGAACGGTGAGTTGGAGGGTGTATTGGCCGTCCGGAACCAAGGCTTCTCCGTCCTGCACCAGGCTGATGTCAAGCGGGTCAAATTGCAGCGGTTCATCGTTGGACGGCAAGAGAATCTTTCGCCCGTCGAATGCATCGCACAAGGTCTGGAAGCGGTGGACAACCTCGTTGTTGGTGTTGAGGAATTCCACCTCGAACGTACAGGGCTGCGCCATTCGAAGGTATTCATTTGAATCGCTGGACATCAAGGATGCCACCTGGAGGGTGGTGTCATCGTTCCATGTTAACGAGGCTTCAAGCTCGGCGGAACTGGCCTCAGCGCAGGGATTGGCTTCCATGGAAACGTATTCGATGTGTTGACTGGTGACCAAGCCGTGCTCAGGCACTTCGGCGATGACGGTGTAGGTGCCGGGTTGTGCACGACAGCCGTCTTCAAGGTAGAAATTCCACTGGGGAAGTGTAAGGCGTTCGGGTTCTTCACCAAGCGTGAGCTCCAAGTCGATTTCAGTGCAGGTCTTGTCCGTTCTTGAATCAAAGACGGTGTGGCCAAGGTCATCGATGATCCACATCTCCGCTTTGCACGATGATGTGAATTCAATGGATACGGGGTTGGCATCGGGTGATTGGAGAAGGACTTCGCTGAGAAGAACATCTTCCGGGCCAAACTTGGGAAGTTGATTGCCGCTGATATGGACCGCCATTTCAATCGCTGAGGTTGCGGGGTCATCCGAGGGTTCTGCCGAGGTGGTGAAACTGAAATCGTCGCCGGGTGTTGAGATGGAAACGAGGTGGTGGGCGGGTGCTGTGAATTGGTCGACGAGAATCACTTCACCGGGCATCAAGGTGTTGACGTTGGCAAAACAATCTGAACCGAGTTCTGTTTGGCCGTCGATGCCAATTTCGAGCAGGCAAACAGGATGAACAGCCAAATCCACGCTTGATGTGGTCGGATTGTGGAGGTTGACCATGTAGACCACGGGCCCATCTGCATCATCGGCTCGCTGGGTGGATTCCACCGTGTAGGTCAGCGTCTCGGGAATCGAAACAGGGGTTTGAACCGTCGCCAACATGGACGAAGAAAGGCCACCTGAGTGAAGCAATTCGACGGTGTAGGTCCCGCTTTCAAGCCAGGCTCCCTCGGCGTCTTTCATGGACCATTCAACGGGCGCAAACGAGACGCGTTCACCGGCGAAGAGGTCCATGCCCTGCTCGCGAACGGGGCAGGTTTCCGAGCCGTTGACGACCATCACGTCCGTGGCGTTGTAGACGTTGTAAACGAAGGTACATGCGGGATTGATGGTCATTGAAACATCGGGTCCGTTGTTGACCAATGTGGGAGTCAAGACGAGTGGTTCGTCGGGCGAATACCAAGCGTTTTCCGGCGGCGTCTCCTCTTCAACAAGAAGGGAAACGGTGTCCGT
>Ga0066845_10000080_pt1 | contig 25799 bp, 21 predicted proteins | sample ETNtaG_31_FD_65488 | JGI IMG/M metagenome (GOLD analysis project Ga0066845, IMG submission 65488) | Marine microbial and viral communities from oxygen minimum zone, Eastern Pacific Ocean - ETNP201310SV78 | ecosystem: Environmental > Aquatic > Marine > Oceanic | place: Pacific Ocean: Eastern...
TCGAGATATAATGAAATGCCGTGGCTCCATTTTAATGAAGGCATGTTGACAGATAATGAGTTGTTAGATACACTTGATATTAATTTAAGAAATAACGATGCGAGTATAAATGTAGATTACCAATATAACGTCTATAACAATAATAGTTTAACTTCTCATTATCCATCCACAGGATCTTGGAGAAATGTAAGTGTTTTTAGTTATGACTCAATAGGTCTATTTTCATTTAAAAATCCGTCAATATTAATAGAAAATTCAGTTTTTAACTCAAATATATTAGATAGTGCTTCTTTTTATATTGAACATATTATTGAAACTGGTCAAAATGATTTTAAACAAAATGATACATTAAAAAGAGTACAAAATTTTTTCTCACATTTTTCTTATGATGATGGAAGCGCTGAATCTGCATATGGAATAAATGTTTCAGGAGCAAAGTTAGCCTATCATTTTAAATTAAATAGACCAGATACAATTAGGGCTGTTCAGATGTATTTTCCACAAATGGGAGATTCGACCAGTAATATTCCATTTAATCTGACAATTTGGAAAAATATTTTAAATAATACAATAATACATCAAGAACAAGTTTATCCAGTTCATACTGAAACAGGTGAATTTCACACCTATTACCTTGATTCAATATTTCAATTAACTGGAGATTTTTATATAGGGTGGGAACAACTGTCAGATGATTTACTTAATATAGGGTTAGATAAAAATTTACTGTCAAATCAATATATGTATTATAATATTGGATCAGGTTGGACTAATTCACAGTTTTCAGGATCCTGGATGATTAGACCAGTGTTAAGTAATAAGCAAATTATCAATAATATAAATTACAAAGTTCAAAACTGTTCAATTTATCCTAATCCAACTAGATCTTATTTTAATATCGACTGTGTAGTGGATAATGATAAAATTATTATTTATGATTTAAGTGGAAACATGATTTTTAATGATAATTATTCGTTATTAAAAAATATTTCTCTTTCAAGAGGGATGTATTTAATTTATATTAAAAATAAATTTTATTACAATAAATTATTAGTTTTTTAAAATGTCTAGTTTAGATTTTGAACATTATAAGTTTATTGCTGATAAAGGACAAAAACCTTTGAGAGTTGATAAATTCTTATTAAATTTCATTGAATTTGCAACTAGAAATAAAATTCAGAATGCTATTAAAAATGGACATGTTAAGGTAAATGATATTGTTGTAAAATCTAATTATAAAGTCAAGAGTGACGATAAAGTAACTGTTGTTTATGATAATCCTAAAGAAACCTATGATTTAATTGCACAAAATATTCCTATAAATATAGAGTATGAAGATGATGATATTATTATTGTTAACAAGGATGCAGGTATGGTTGTTCATCCTGGACATGGGAATCGTAAAAACACATTAGTAAATGCTTTGTCATATCATTTTAAGAGTTTACCTGTAGCTGAAAATAAAGAAAGACCTGGCTTAGTTCATAGGATTGATAAAAATACATCTGGATTATTAGTTATAGCAAAAAATCAGTCTAGTATGTCAATTTTATCAAAAAAGTTTTATGAGAGAAAAATTGATAGAAGATATATAGCTCTTGTTTGGGGAAATTTAGAAAATGATATAGGTACTATTTCTGGAAATATAGGGAGACATCCAAAAAATAGAAAAATAATGACAGTATTTTCTAATTCTGATAAAGGTAAAGTTGCTATTTCACATTATAAGGTGCTAGAAAGATTTCATTATACAACACTAGTTGAATGTAAGTTAGATACTGGAAGGACTCATCAAATTAGAGCTCATTTTCAATATTTAGGTCATCCTCTTTTTAATGATTTAGAGTATGGGGGTGCAAAAATTTTAAGAGGTACAGTATTTACTAAATACAAACAGTTTGTTATAAATTGTTTCAAAATTTGTAAAGGTCAAGCATTACATGCAAAATCTCTTTCGTTTTCACATCCAATTACAAATAAAAAATTGCTATTTGATTCAGATCTTTGTAGTGATTTTAAAAAATTGGTAGATAAATGGAGAAAATATTCAATTAATCAAAATATTAATTGTTAGAAAGTTTTAATTACATTATATATTGAATCTCTTTCAACAGGTATTTTACCAGATTGAGATATTAATTTCGTTATTTCTTCAGTAGTCATTATTGGATTTTGTTCTTCTGAACCAGCCATTGAATATATTTTTGTTGTGTCATCAATGGTTCCATCAATATCATCTACTCCAAATGATAAAAGAGTTTGACTTGCCTTTTTTCCAATCATAGGCCAATAAGCTTTTATATGCTTAAAGTTGTCAAGAAAAATTCTAGAAATGGAATATATTTTTATATCATGAATTAAATTAACTTCATTAATTTCCGACATCTGATTATTTTTATTTCTAAATTTTAGTGGAATAAATGCATTAAATCCACCGGTTTTATCTTGAAGTTGCCTAAGCCTATTCATATGATCAATTATATGTTTAGAACTTTCAATGTGTCCGTATAACATAGTTGCGTTTGATGGCATTCCTATTTCATGAGCTGTTTCATGAATTTCTAGCCATTGTTGACTGGTACATTTATCTTTACAAATCTTATTTCTTATATCTTCTGCAAAAATTTCTGCACCTCCACCTGGTAGTGAATTTTGTCCAGCAGCTTTTAACATTTTCAGACCTTTTTTGTAGCTAACTTTAGCTTTTTTACACATGTAATCTAACTCAACTGCTGTAAAAGCTTTGATATGTAATTTAGGTCTAATTAATTTGATTTTTTTAATTAAATCTACAAAATAATTTAAACCCATTTTTGGGTGAACTCCACCTACAATATGAACTTCAGTAATACTATCTTCATCATAATTCTTAATCTTTTCAAGCATTTGATCAATACTATATTCCCATCCTTCCTTTCTTTTTTTTAAAAGTCTTGAATAAGAGCAAAATTTACAGTCAAACACACAAATATTTGTAGGTTCAATATGAATATTTTTGTTAAAATATGTGTAATTTTTATTTTTTTCTTCCCTAATACAGTTTGCAAGAGTTCCAAGCAACGATAATGGTGCCTTTTCTAACAAAAGTATTGCTTCGTTTTCAGAAATTCTTTTTTTATTGATAATATTACTGACAATTTTTCTATATCTAAAGTCAATTAATTTTAAATTTATATTTGTGTTAAGCATTATTGTATCAACAAGATTTTTTTTGATACAATACCCATTTCAGTGTTAACATAAATAAAATACATGCCATTTTCTAAATTAGATATATTAATTTTAGTATTATATGGATTATTAAGTATTAAAACATCTTGATTAATCATGTTTTTAATACTTATTCTATTTATGTCATATTCCGAAACTATATTAAGTTCACCTTTTGATGGATTAGGATAAATAGATGTATTTTTAATCAAAAGTTCATCTATAGATAATGTGCCACTGCAATTCATTGAAACATTTGAATTTTTTAAACTTGATCTGTAACCATTTAATGTTGCATACATTACATTTACTTGATCGTTAGTGAACATCCATGTATTTGCGGCATAAGACATGTAATTTTCGTGCATATCTGGTGAGTCAGAACTAAATCCATATTGTAAATCGTTACAAGAATTGTATGAATTTGATGAAACTGGTGGCATAAAATTATTTACTAGATTCCAATATACTCCATCAGTTGGTGGTGTATCATCAACATTTGCTTGATCATTATCACAACATTGAATATTTCCTTGTGAGTCTGTACAAGGATCTGGTCCCCATCCACTACCTTGTTCAGCAAATGTATGGTTTAAGCCTAAATAATGACCAATTTCATGTGTGGCAGTTCTTCCGTCACTACTAGGAGCAGCAATTCCTATAGTTCCAAAATATTGAAAATCAACTACAAGTCCATCTCTCCAGGCATTCCATGATGGAAGACCTGGTAAATATGCGTATCCAAGAACCATTCCGCCTCCACTAGTAGTGGATAGGTCGCATATCCAAATATTAAGGTATTTTGAGGGATCCCATCCGTTTTTACCTCCAGTACTATTTTGTTTCATATCATTACCTTCGCTATCTGGATCAAAATTTGTTTTTGATGTTGAAGTTCTTGTAATGCCACTAGTTGGATTTCCACTTTCATCAACTGTTGCTAAACAAAATTCAAGATTTGGATTTGCTGCAAAATTTGTAAAGGTATTTCTAGGTGGATTAGGAAATTCAGGATTTGTTTTACTATAATCTTCATTTAGTATCCTAAGTGCATCTAAGACTTGGTAGTCAGGAATATTTGTTCCTTGCCCTAGTGAATGACTTTGTCTATGAATGATGTGTACAACAACTGGAATTTGAAGCGTACTTCTTTTAAGATTTTGATTATTTGAAATCCAATTTTTATTTTCATGAATAATATTCTCTCTAGCAATTCGATAATCTTCACAACTATTAAGTTCTTGATTCATTATATATGAGGTATTACATTTTTTAAAGTTTTGTGCACTTAAAATGCTTGCAAAAAATATGCAAAAGACAAGAAGTTTAAATTTCATTCTGATTTATTTAGAATTATTTTTTTTGTTATGTTATTATTATCAAAATTTAATTTTATATAATAAATACCATCTTTTAATTTATTAAGGTCTATAGTATTATTGTTGATTTTTTCTGAAAAAACTAATTGCCCTAAAGTATTAAAAATTTTCGCTAATATAATTCTATTATTTGGATAGTTCTCATGATTTAAATATATCTTTCCAGTAGAAGGATTAGGATATATTAATTGATGTTCTGATCTATCATTAATTTCAGTGCTTCCAATACAAAAATGTGTTGTGTCAGTAAATAAAAATTGATTTACATTTCCATAGTAGGTATTTGAAATTTTTTCTAAGATTTCATAATAACCATTACCATAATTACAGCAAAAACCATCACCAAATGAGTCGTTAATTACAAACATATAGCATCCATAATCTAAACAAAAATCTAGATTGTATGTTGTGTTGTTTGATAATACGTTCATACTATCTACAATGTAATTATTATCAATATTTGTTAAAGTCCATGAATTTTCATTACCATAATTGTCTGTTCTAATTTTAATATTTACTGATTTTCCATTAAATGATGAAAATATTTTTGATTTTTGATTATTACTTGGATTGATATCTAATGATCCGTTTGCGAGTGTTGTGCGTACAGTTAAAATATGATTATTTCCGATAGAAGATATAACAGGTAAAATAATTGTATCGGTATTTCCAGGAATTAAATAACCATTCCAATTATAAGTATTTTCATTATTCGAGTTGATATTATACTTTATAGTTGCTGAGCTTAAAGTGTTATTACCATAATTTTTTAAAACTACTTTAGCATATATTGCATCAGCACAAACTAAATTTGTATTGTTTGGTTCTAGAATACTAACAATTCCTGCATCACTATTTAAACTAATTGGAGCATTACAAGCTTGGGAATTTAGTAGTTCATATCTATAATTTATAATTGCTGACCAAACTCTATTTTTTTGTCCTAATGTAAATGAGTTCATACACCCATCATTTGTATAATCCATAAAATTCATAAACATATCACCATTATTATTACAACTTGGATGTGGATGTATTTTACACCCATAATTAGCTTCTTCTTGTTCTGGAGTATCGTTAACAAAATCATCACCACAATTATTATCTCCCCAGATATGCCATAGATTAAGCCAGTGGCCTACTTCATGAGTTGTTGTTCTTCCTAGTTCATATGGAGGAGATACTGTTCCATTAGTCCCAAATTTTTCGTAATCAATCACAACGCCATCAGTTTCAGGATTTCCACCCGCAGGAAACTGTGCCCAGCCAAGTATTCCGGTATCAATATTACAAACCCAAATATTTAAGTATTTTTTCGTGTCCCATGCAGTACTACCTCCTGATGTATCATAATGTATTTCATCTCCGTATAATGGAAAAGACTGTAAATTAGTTTGTTTTCTAACAATTCCATTAGTCGGCATTCCATCAGGAGTTTGTTGTGCAAGACAAAAATTAATTTGCATATCTGACACAATTGGTAAAAAGCTAAGTGGTGTATTATTTGCATCAATATTTGTTCTGGTAAAATCTTTGTTTAGCACATCTATTTGAGAAATAATTTGATTATCAGATATATTTTCAATTTGGTTGCTAAACACTACATGTACAACTACTGGAATAGTTATGCTTGTTTGTTTTATGTTTTCAAAATTTATACTATTATTCTCTAGTGAATCTCTTATTTTTAAAAATTCAGGATTTGAGTTTAAAAATTTTTTTAACTTCAACTGACTTCCACAAATTTTTTCTTGCGCAATAATATTTCCAAAAGAAATTAATAACAAAAAAATAATTTTTTTCAAAGGATTAAACTTTTATGTAAATGTAGTTAAAAATTAATATTTATCGGTTTAAAAAATCATCATCTGATAAGGTTTTTAAAAATGCAATCAAATCATTTTTCTCTTGATTAGTCAGTTGTAGTCCAATTCCAATATTTTTCATCAGAGGATCAATTGTAGTAGAGTAATTCCCACCATTATTATAGTGCTCAACAACTTGCTCTAAAGTAGAAAATCTTCCATCATGCATATAAGGAGCTGAATATTCAATGTTTCTTAGCGTTGGAGTTTTAAATTTACCTTTATCATTCTCATTACCAGTAATATTTGCTAATCCTAAATCAATAAAAGGTTCTATATCTAAGCCATTATTATTAAATTCATTATTCATGAAAAGATTTGTTCCATGACAATGAAAACAATCGCCTTTTTCAGAATTAAAAATAACATACCCATTTAGTTCAGATGGAGATAATTGGATCTGTTGACGGATATATTGATCATATCTTGAGTTAGCAGAAATTAATGTTCTCTCATATTGTGCCAGGGCTTTTACAACACTATTCGAATCAATATAACTTATATTAAAAGCTCTTCTAAATAAATTTAAGTATAGAGAATCATTATTTAAATCATTTTCTACATTTGACCATGTATTATTCATTTCTAAATGATTTCTAATTGGTTCAAATGCTTGTTCTTCAAGAGAAATTGCAGACCCATCCCAATTTAAAAAATTATTCCAACCTACATTAGTTAAAGTTGACGCATTTCTAAATCCTGATAAACCGTCAATTCCGACGCTGAACTGATTTGGATCAGAAAATGCATTTGAGCTTATGTGACAACTAGCGCATGATTGTGTATTATTTGCGCTAAGAACTGGATCATGAAACAGTAATTCTCCCAAAGCTACTCCCTCAACAGTCATTGGATTGTCGGAAGGTATAAACATATCAGGAAAGCCATCTGGAATAATAAGGTTATATGGAGTTGTTTGGTATATTTTTAAAGTATCATATATACAGTCCTGATTAATATTAGCTAAAGGGTTATAATTAATTGCATTTTTATCAGTACATCCTTGAATTAATTCTAAATCTTTTTGGCATGAAATAAATAAGATACATATAAGAATAACAGATGATTTAAATTTCATTTATGATATATTATTCTTGAATAGAAAAAACATTATTTAATCCATTTTCTTTAAGATTTTCTTGTGCAGTTGGATTATCCATTATTCCGTTACTTGTTAAAAGATAATTATTTGGTGTTTTAAACCAGTTCAACATGTTCATGTTTAATATTATCTGATGTTTTTCATATTGATTTGCATCAAATTCAATAGGTAATTCTAATTCAAAAGAGTAATCCTCACCAAAAGTTGGACCAGTATGACATCTGTAGGATTTTGATATAGTATCAAAAAATCCTTCAAGTTTCATATAGTGATACCCGCCTGGTTGAGTAGTAATTGAATTGTTTGGCCAAAACATACTATTATGCCAATTCTCATTTAAGTATTGGTTGTCAATATTTTCTATTTGATTTATTCCAAATGTAAATGAAAGTTTATTGTAGTTTTTAATATCTAGATCATTAAAGGTAAGTGATGTATTTTCAGTTTCAGAGGCATCTACGTAGTGTACACCTTTTAATAAATACTCTTTGTTGTTAGTATCATAAATCTTGAGGTTAGAGATAATATATTTGAGTGTCAGAATATTAAATGTCTGTCCAGCTTCATTAGTGTAAATAAGACTGTCAGGATTAATTTCACTACAACAACTAAAAATTTCCGTAGAATCAATTGTATGAGAAAATTGTATCTTTAATGAAGAATCAATTTTTTCATCTTTATCGCAACCAATAAATATTAACAGTGATACTAAGAGTATGGGTATATTTTTCATTTTATTACTTTTTACAAAGATAAGGCTAAATTTTTTATTTTTTTTTGTTTATATTTTAAATAGAATATAATAATTATTTTAAAACAAAATCTTCATATTTGTTCAATTGAACGAAATATGTACGTAGAAGTTATCTTACCTTTAAAACTTAGTGGTTCCTTCACTTATTCTAGCAACGGATATGATATAAAAGTTGGTCAAAGAGTTGTGGTTCAATTTGGTCCAAAAAAAATTTATACTGCTATTGTTTTATCAAAACATAATCATAAGCCCAAAGATTACAAGCTTAAATCTGTATTGGAAGTTTTAGATGATTATCCTGTTGTTAATAAAGTTCAACTTAATTTTTGGAGGTGGATGTCAGAATATTATTTGTGTACAATTGGAGAGATTATGAACACTGCATTGCCATCCTCATTAAAGCTCGCTTCTGAAACCAAAATATCTTTTAATTCTTCCTTTGATGGTGATATAACTGCATTAAATCGTGATGAAAAGATTATTGTAGATATTTTGTTGAACAAAAATGAGGTTTTTCTTAAAGATATTTTTGTTAAATTGAAAAAAAGAAATTTTAGTTTAATACATAATTTAGTGTTAAAAGATGTTGTATTTGTTCATGAAGAAATACATGAAAAATTTAATAAAAAGAAAGTAAAAAGTATAAAATTATTAATTGATCCAAACTCAATAGATAAATTTGATTTAACAGAAAAACAAGTAATATTTATTGAGAAGTTTTTAAATTTAAAGAGAACAAATTCAAACAAGTATTTTTCAATTTCGGAGATTTTAAATTATGTAAAAATTAGTAGAGGTGTTTTGAAATTACTTTGTAAAAAAAATATATTTGAGATTGTAGAACTAGAAAAGAGTAGAATCAATTTCGAACAAATTTCAACAAAACCATTAAATAAACTTTTAGATTTTCAAAAATTAGCTTTAGAAAAAATTAAACATAACTTTTTAAATCAAAATGTTTGCTTACTTCATGGGATAACATCATCAGGAAAAACCGAAGTTTACATACATCTTATTAATGAGCAAATCAATGCTGGAAAACAAGTACTTTATTTATTACCTGAAATAGCTTTAACTACACAAATTATTAAAAGATTAAAAGTTTTTTTTGGTAATAGAGTTACTGTAGCACATTCAAATTTAAATAATTCTGAAAGAGTTGAAATCTGGAAATATCTAAGAAAAAAGTCAGAGCGTCAAAATAAAATTATTATAGTTTTAGGTGCTAGATCTGCACTTTTTCTGCCGTATGATGATTTAGGTTTAATTATTGTTGATGAAGAACATGATTCTTCATATAAACAGCAACAATTATCTCCTAAGTACCATGCTAGAGATGCTGCTATTTATTTAGCAACATTACACGATGCAAAGGTATTGTTGGGTTCTGCAACCCCCTCAATTGAAAGCTGGTATAACGCATCAACAAAAAAATATTCTTTAGTAACTATGAATCAGCGTTATTCATATATTGAACCTCCTAAAATTGATTTTATTGATCTTAGAAAATCTTCTTTGAAGAAGCAAATGAAATATCAGTTTTCAAATGAAATGATAAATCAAATTGATAATGAGATTAAGTCAGGTAAACAGATTATTTTATTCCATAATAGGAGAGGATATTCTCCAATGTTGATTTGCAAAGAATGTGGATGTGCACCTGATTGTATTTATTGTGATGTAAGTTTGACATATCATAAGTTGAACAAACAACTTAGATGTCATTATTGTGGCTATAGTCAAGATATTAAAACTAATTGTAAAAAATGTTCCTCTAGTAATTTTATTGATAAAGGTTTTGGTACAGAACAGATTGAGGAAACTATTAAAATTATATTTCCAGAAATCAAAGTTCAAAGAATGGATTATGATACAACTAGAGGAAAGAAGTCTTATGAAAATATAATTTCAAATTTTGAAAATGGTAATACTCAAATACTTATTGGTACACAAATGTTATCAAAGGGATTAGACTTTGACAACGTCTCGTTGGTTGGTATTTTAAATGCAGATTCAATGTTAAATTTTTCTGATTTTAGGGCGTATGAAAGAGCTTTTCAGCTAATGTCTCAAGTTGCTGGTAGAGCCGGAAGAAAAGGTAAAAAAGGTAAGGTTTTAGTTCAAACTTATGATATTGATAATAGTATCTTTGCTTTACTTAAAAAAGCAGATTTCAATCAATTTGCTAATAATCAACTTAAAGAAAGAAAGATATTTTTATACCCCCCATATAATAGGTTAATTAAAATCTCTATTAAACACAAAGATCAAAACAAAGTAGAAGAGGCATCATCATTATTTTCCAATTTATTAAAAGCGAGTTTTAAATCTAGAGTACTTGGACCAGAATACCCTTATGTTTCAAGAGTAAGAAATAATTATATTAAAAATATCTTATTAAAAATCGAACATACATCCTCAATAAAAGAAGCTAAGAAAATTTTATTACTAGTAAATCAAAAAATAAAGTTGAACAGTAGATTTAGAACTATTAAGATTGATATTGACATTGATCCTTTATGATTTGTTATTTTTGCAAAAAACTTATTTCATGAAAAAAATATTTTTACTAATTGTAAGTTTAATTTTTACAAATACATCGTCAGCCCAAACAACTATTTATAAAGAAACAATAAATGACATAGATGGTAACAAAATTAATTTTAATAATTATAAAGGAAAATACTTATTGTTTGTAAATGTAGCTTCTTATTGTGGATTTACAAAACAGTACAAGGAATTAGAAATTTTATCCAAAAAATACTCAGATAAGTTGGTGGTTTTTGGTGTTCCATGCAATCAATTTGGTAACCAAGAGCCTGGAAATGCCAATGAAATCAAACAATTTTGTGAAGCTAAATATGACATTAGTTTTGTTTTAACCGAGAAAATTGATGTAAAAGGAAGAAAACAGCACTCATTATATTCTTGGTTAACAAATAAAAATGGAGTTAAAAAATCATCAGTAAAATGGAACTTTCAAAAATATTTGGTTTCTAATGAAGGAAAATTAGTTGATTATTTTCATTCAACAACTAGTCCACTAAGCGATAAAATTACTAGTTATTTAGATTAAATATCCGTCCAGATTTTATCAGAATTTGGTGTTTTAGCAGTAACTATTACTTCTTCTTTTTTAACAGGATGGACAAACTGCATTGTCCTTGCATGCAAATTGATACTCATATCCTTGTTGCTTCTTCTGGCGCCATATTTGACATCTCCTTTAATGCAGCATTTGATTTTTGACAATTGTGTTCTAATTTGATGATGTCTTCCTGTTTGTAAATTTATTTCAACTAAATAGTAATTTTTAAATTTTTTAATTAATTTGTAAAATAAAATTGCTTGCTTTCCTCTTGATTTTTCAACAACATATGATTTATTTTGTTTATGATTTTTAAGTAAATAGTTTTCTAATTTTCCTTGTTCTTGTGGCGGTTTATTTTCGATAATTGCCCAGTATTTTTTTTTAATTTTATTATTTCTAAATAATTCGTTCATACGTGAAAGGGCTTTGCTTGTTTTTGCGTAGACAATTATACCTGATGTAGGTCTGTCTAGCCTATGAATTATTCCAAGGAATACATCTCCTTTTTTATTATACTTTTTTTTAATGTATTTTTTAATTTTTTCAGCTAGTGTAGGGTCACCAGTTTTGTCTCCTTGAACAATTTCTCCAGATTTTTTATTTACAATTATTAAGTGATTGTCTTCAAATAATATTTCTAGACTAGTATTGTTCATTTGAATTTGGAAAATCTTGATTTTTCACATCAGCAATATAATTTTTTACTGCATTAGATATTTGGTTATCTAAATTAAGATATCTTCTTAAAAACCTAGGGTTAAATTCTTTTGTCATTCCAATCATGTCATGAGTTACTAATACTTGACCATCAACATCTTTTCCAGCACCGATTCCAATAACAGGAATTGATACAGTTTCCGAAACTTTTTTTGCTAGAGATGAAGGTACTTTTTCAAGCACTAAAGCAAAACAACCAATTGATTCTAGATGCTTGGCATCTCGGATTAATTTATTAGCTTCTTCTTTTTGTTTTGCTCTAACAGTGTAAGTACCAAATTTGTATATTGACTGAGGTGTTAATCCAAGGTGACCCATTACAGGTATGCCAGCAGTTAAAATTCTTTGTATTGATTCTGAAATTTCAGATCCTCCTTCCATTTTAACAGCATGCGCACCACTTTCTTTCATAATTTTAATACTTGAGTTTAGAGCTTCTTTGGAATTCCCTTGATAAGTTCCAAATGGAAGATCAACAACAACAAGAGATCTTTTGACGGCTCTAACGACTGAAGATGCATGATAAATCATTTGATCTAATGTTATTGGAAGTGTTGTTTCATGACCAGCCATAACATTTGATGCAGAATCTCCAACTAATATTACATCTATACCAGAATCGTCAATAATTTTAGCCATAGTATAATCATATGAAGTTAGCATAGTGATTTTTTCATTTTTTTGCTTCATCTCGTTAAGAGAATTTGTTGTAATTCTTTTGTAAGTATTATTCTTCATTTGATTGTTTTTCTATTTTAGTTACAAATATATTCTTATATCCTTTTTTTTCAAGATTATTTTTGTGAATTGTTGCTTCAATATCTGTTAAAAAATTTCCTGAATAATAAATGAAAGTATTTTGCTTGGTTTTTTTAAACCAAATTTTGTTTGAATCAAGTAAAAACTTCTTTTTAGCTAAATAAGCGCCAATTTGAACACTATATGTTTGTTTTTTAAATGTATTTGGAATGTACAAATCAAGATATTTTTCATTAGAACGATTAGTTTCTTGCGTATTAGTTAACTTATTAGTTAAGATTTTATTCTTCGAATCTTTATTCTCTAATATTGAAAAAAATGAAAGTCTGGCTTTTGATTGAGATGAAATACAAATTCCTACATTAATATTTTCTGATTTAATTTTGTCAACAAGTTGAACAAATGTATTATTTATATATATTTCATTTTTGTTGTTATTGCTCAAAACTTTTATTTGGTTATAGCTTTTATTTATTTTTAAATTATTATTTCTTTTCCACATATTTTCATTTACACGAAACTTTCCATTTTTATTTATTAAAATAGTTGAGAATTGATTGGTGTCAATAGTAGAAACTATTTTTATTCCAAAGCTAGCATTTTTGTTTGATGATGGTCCAATTGAAAAAATAGCATTTAGAGATACTTTATTTTTAAAAATTGAGTCAAGAATAATACTTTCTTGCTTTTTACTGTTTTTAGTTATTATAAAAAATTCATTTTCATCAAACAAACTGTATTTTTCTTTGAGGTTTAAAATAGGAAATTCTGTGTTTAGATTGTCTTTTTCTTGTTTTAGTGAATACTTATTAATATTTTGAGATAATAAGCAAGTATCAGTAGTAATAAACAAAAGCAAAAACAAATAATATTTCATCTTATTCAATTTTTTGCAAATTTACAAATATTGCTTTAAGGTTTAAATTTAAAATAATAAGTTTGCATTGTGAATTTGAAATCATACTTTTTCTTATTAATATTCATAACTCTGTGTTCTTGTGAAACTGATTTTGATATAACTGCTTCATACAAAGATACAATGGTTGTATATGGTCTGCTTGATCCTACACAAGATATTCAAAGTATTCGAATTAATAAATCATACTTAGGAAGAGAGGATGCTGAAACTATGGGAGAGAATTATGATTCAATACAATATCCAGATTCTGTTTTAGAAGTTAGCATCTATATTGATGAAGATACTTCTAATAGATTTTATTTTATAGCTGATACAATAGAAAAAAACGATGACGGTTCATTTGCAACTGATAACAATGTTGTTTATATGCTTACTGATAGTGAAGATTTATTTGATGATTCATCTGCAGTGTATAATTTAGTTATTCTTAATAAAGAAAACAATGAAATAACAACTTCTAGCACAAATTTGATTACTGATTTTGAGTTAATAAAAAGTGATATTTCTGGACCATTTAGGTTTTATGATCCAACACCAGCTCCAGGAAATACTAATTTTCCTTTCAAAAAAATAAGATGGTCTTCAGCTATTTATAATGGTTCATATTCAGATTTAACATATCAAATAGATCTTCAAATTAATTATTTAGAAGATAATAAAGATACTTTAAGTATTTTGTGGAAACAGGCGCCAATAATATCGCAGCAAGTAAAGGATGGAGAAATCATTCTAGAAGGTCAACAGTTTTTTAATTTTTTATCTAATAATATTTCTCAGGATCCAAATAAAATAAGAAACTTTTTAAGTTTAGATTTAATTATAAGTATTGGTAGTCCAGAATTAACAAAGTATATAAATATCAATCAACCTTCTAGTGGAATTTCTCAGGAAAGATTAGAGTATACTAATATAAATAATGGAATAGGAATTTTTTCTTCTAGAAGTACAAGAATATTAAGTTTTTTTAATTTAGACAGATGTAGTTTAGATCATCTTTTGACATTAGATAGAAACTTTGTTCTTACTAATTTGCAAAATCAGTTACAGTGTCAATGACAAAATGACAGATTTTTTTTCCATCAAGCTATCTATATAGCAATTATTTTATGACATATTAACAATTTTTTTTTATGGCATTCTAATTGCAACAATACCTAATTGATTAATAATTAAAAATTAAAAAAATGAGTAAAATTATTGGAATAGATTTAGGAACAACAAATTCATGTGTTTCTGTTATGGAAGGGAATGAACCTGTGGTTATCCCTAACGCTGAAGGTGCTCGAACTACACCTTCTATTGTTGCATTTATTGAGGGAGGAGATAGAAAAGTTGGTGATAGCGCTAAGCGTCAAGCTATTACTAATCCAACTAAAACTATATCTTCTATAAAAAGATTCATGGGTGAAAGTTTTTCTGCTATGAGTAAAGAAATTAAAAATGTGGCATATAAAGTAGTTAAAGGTGCAAATGACACACCTCGTGTTGATATTGATGGTAAAAAATATACTCCACAGGAAATTTCTGCTATGATTCTGCAAAAAATGAAAAAAACAGCAGAAGATTATCTTGGAACTACTGTAAAAGAAGCCGTTGTTACCGTACCAGCTTATTTTAACGATGCTCAAAGGCAAGCTACTAAAGAAGCTGGAGAGATAGCTGGTTTAGATGTTAAAAGAATAATTAATGAGCCTACTGCTGCATCATTAGCCTATGGATTAGATAAAACTGATAAAGACAAAACAATAGCAGTTTTTGATTTAGGAGGCGGTACCTTTGATATTTCTATTTTAGAACTTGGAGATGGCGTTTTTGAAGTTAAATCTACTAACGGAGACACACATCTTGGTGGTGATGATTTTGATCAAGTAATTATTGATTGGTTGGCTGAAGAATTTCAAAAAGATGAAAAAATAGATTTAAGAAACGATCCAATGGCTTTACAAAGGTTAAAAGAAGCAGCTGAAAAAGCTAAAGTAGAACTTTCTTCATCAACTCAAACAGAAATCAATTTACCTTATGTAACTGCTACTGATTCTGGTCCAAAACATTTGGTTAGAACATTATCTCGATCACAATTTGAGCAACTTGCTGATGAATTAATTCAAAATACAATTAAACCATGCAAAGTTGCAATGAAAGATGCGGGCCTTTCCACATCAGACATTGATGATGTAATTCTAGTTGGAGGATCTACAAGAATGCCTGCTATACAAAGTATTGTTGAAAAATATTTTGGTAAATCTCCATCAAAGGGAGTAAATCCTGATGAGGTGGTTGCAGTTGGAGCAGCTATTCAAGGAGGAGTATTAAGTGGAGATGTAAAAGATGTATTGCTATTAGATGTTACACCATTATCTTTAGGAATTGAAACTATGGGTGGTGTTATGACAAAACTTATAGAATCTAACACTACAATTCCAACAAAAAAGTCTGAAGTTTTTTCAACTGCCGCAGATAATCAACCTGCTGTGGATATACATGTCCTTCAAGGAGAAAGACCAATGGCAAATGATAATAAATCAATTGGAAGATTTCAATTATCTGATATTCCTCCGTCTCCGAGAGGCGTACCACAAATTGAAGTTACATTTGATATAGATGCAAATGGTATTTTAAATGTATCAGCTAAAGATAAAGCAACCGGTAAATCTCAAAATATTAAGATTGAGGCTTCATCTGGTTTGTCTGAAGAAGATATTAAGAAAATGAAAGAGGAAGCGGAGGCTAATTCTGAGGCTGATAAAGATGCGAAAGAAAAAATTGATAAAATTAATAGTGCTGATGCTATGATTTTCCAAACTGAAAAACAATTGAAAGAGTATGGGGATAAGTTGTCTGAAGATAAGAAAAAACCTATAGAGGAAGCACTTAAAGAATTAAAAGAAGTACATGAGAAGAAAGATATTTCTTTAATTGATCCAGCAATGGAAAAAATTAACAATGCTTGGAAAGCAGCTTCTGAGGAAATGTATAAAGCTACTCAAGGGGATGCCAAAGACTCGTCTAAATCTGAAAATAATTCATCTAGTGATTCTGATAATGATGTTACAGATGTTGAGTTTGAAGAGGTGAAAGATTAGTATTTGTTTTCTATCAATAATTAAAGCTCTGCATTTGCAGGGCTTTTTTTATATTTGCGATGTGAAACGATTTATATTTTACTTATTTGTTTTTTTATTAAACAAATTAACTGCTCAAGAAGTAGTTATTTATGGTCAAGATACAATTTGTAGTAACGATAAATATGCATCTGTTTTTCTAGATTTTCAAAATAAAGGTGTTCCTCCATATTCAATAGTTTATTCAATTGACAATATACTTCAGGATACAATAACTACTAATTTAAATGTATATCATATAAAAACTAAAAAAGCTGGTACATACCTAATAGAATATTTTTCGGATGCTGTTAATAATGGGTTAGATTCTATTTCAGGAAGTGCAATCATTAAAGTTAATCAAAAACCAAATATTCAACTTTTTGCATCAAACGATACAATATCAATAATATCACCAAAGGTTTCTTTTCAAGTAATTTCAGATAAAGCTTTAAAAAGTCAGTTATGGGACTTTGGAGATGGGTCGCCAATTATAAATAAAAATAATCCAACACATTTATATTCAATTGAAAATCAAAGTATATCTGTAGCAGAAAAATATTTTTTATCTGATTTAATTGTTGAAGATTTTAATGGTTGTTTAGATACTACATCATATTATATATTTTTAAAGACAGATCATTATTTTTGGATGCCAAATTCATTTTCACCAAATAATGATAAAATAAACGATAACTTTTGTCTTTTTTTTAATGGAATAAGAGAAAATAGTTTTTTGTTTAATGTTTTTAGCTCAGATGGCAGTTTGGTATTCTCTACAAAAGATATTAATAAAATTGATTGTAATCTTCAACAGGGTTGGACTGGTAAACACTATAAGAGCAATAAGTTATTGTTGCCAGATGTTTATATTTACAAATTGTATTTTCAAGATTTACAAGGATGGAAACATCAAAAACATGGGAAAATTATATTATCACTTTAAAAATTAAATTATGAATTTATTAAAAGATAAAACAATATTAATTACCGGAGCTACCAGAGGCATCGGTTTAGGTATACTAGAATTATTTGTACAGAATAAAGCAAAAAATATTTTATTTACTCATATAAATTCAGAAGAAGTCGCAAAGTCCATTGAGAAAAAATATTCAAATGAAACAACTTTAGTTAAGGGCTATAAATCTGATGCATCAGATTTTGAAGCGACTAAAGAATTAATAAAAGATATCATGGCTAGTTTTGATAGTATAGATGTTTTAGTAAACAATGCTGGTATAACTAAAGATAATTTAATATTAAGAATGACAGATGATGATTTTCAAAAGGTTATGAAAGTTAATATGAGTTCAGTTTTTAATCTAACTAAGAATGTTATACCTATAATGTTAAAACAAAAGTTTGGATCAATTATCAATATGAGTTCTGTGGTAGGTGTTAAAGGAAATGCCGGTCAATCTAATTATTCTGCATCTAAAGCTGCTGTAAATGGTTTTACAAAATCTATTGCACTAGAATTAGGATCGAGAAATATTAGATGTAATGCGATTGCTCCTGGATTTATTGAAACTGAAATGACTGCTTCTCTTGACGATAAAACCGTTGAAGAATGGAGAAGTAGTATTCCACTAAGAAGAGGAGGTGTTCCATCTGATGTTGCAAATACTTGTTTGTTTTTAGCCTCAGACATGTCATCATATGTAACAGGTCAAGTCATAAATGTATGTGGTGGCATGTTAACATAAAAAAATGTCTATAGCTACTGATTTTCCAATAATTTCAATAATTATTTGTTTAGTAATAGGTTTTTTTTATTCTTTTTTTCTTTATAAGAATGAAAAATATATAAGATCTAAAAGTTTACTTTCATTACTTTCAAGTTTAAGATTTATATTTATTTCTTTTTTATTTTTTTTATTTTTCAATCCATCTTTTAATTCTGTACAAGTAAAAGAAGAAAATCCTTTAGTATTAATTGCACACGATGCAAGTAAATCTGTTGAAAATTATAGTATTACAAATGAACTTTCTGCTTTAAATGAAAAATTAAATGATTTTGATGTAAAGTTTCTTTCATTTTCAAATACAGTAATAGACAGTTTAACAAATAATTTTAATAATAATAAAACTGATTTATCTAATTTATTTAAGTATATAAATGAAAATTTTTTTGATAGAAAAATATCAAGTCTTATATTGGCATCTGACGGAATTATTAATTCTGGTATGAATCCATTATATGATAAATCAATTGATTATAGTATTTATCCAATTGCACTTGGCGACACTAATTTTACTAAAGATGTAAGAATTACTAATGTAAAATATAATGACATATCATTTTTGCACAATACTTTTCCATTGGAGATTTCTGTAAAATCTGATGGATGTTTTGGTGATCAGTCAGAGTTAAGTATTTGGCAAAAAAATAAAAAGATTTTCTCTAAAATAATATTATTTGATTCTAACGATTTTTATATTAAAGAAGAAGTTCTTATTAAATCTAATAAACTTGGTCTAAATAGTTATGATGTTAAATTATCAAAAGTTAAAGAAGAAAAAAATATTTCGAATAATAATAGTAGGATAAATTTCGATGTAGTTGAAATGTCATATAAAATTCTTGTTTTAAATGATAATTCTAGCCCGGATATTTCTGCTTACACAAATTCCATTAAAAAAAACAACTATTTTAGTATTGATCAGAGCAACTCATTTGACTTTAAGAAAAAAATTTCAGACTATAATTTAATAGTTTTATTTGATGTAGAAAATATTGATTTAGTTAAAAAAATTAAAGACAAAAATATACCGATGATAATATTTAATTTTTATAATAATAAAGTTTCATCACTATTTTCTAATATATTAGATTTCAATAAAACTTCAAATTATACATATCATAATTGTTTAGTTTCAGAAAATTTCAATTCTTTTAATATATCTGATAATTTTTTAACGTTAATTTCATCATCTCCACCACTTTATTCTTTTTCTGGAAACTACACGATGAATGAAAGTTTACAGGTTCTTCTTAAACAAAAAACATTAAATAGTATTCAAAATAAGCCAGTAATTGTTTTGAATGAGACTTCAGATAATAGATTTGTTTTTATATGTTCAGAAGGGTTTTGGAGATGGAGAATGAATGATTTTAAAATGAATTTATCTACAGATATTTTTGATAATTTCTTTAATAAACTTACTCAATATGCACTTCTCCAAAAGGATTTAGATCGTTTAAAAGTTAAATATAAAAAACAGTTTTTTACAGATGAGGATGTTACCTTAAAAGTAATATTGTATGACAAGGTTTATCAATTGGATAATTCCAAAAAAATTAAACTTAACATTACTTTTAATGATGAAGAATTTGAATATTTTTTTAAAAAACAAGACAGTTCTTATATCATTAATCTAGGTAATTTAAATAAAGGTATTTATACGTTTAATATTGAAGTTGTAGGTCAGGATATTAGAAAGTCAGGTAATTTTATAATTGAGAGTAAAAACATAGAAGATTTATCATCAAGAGCTAATCATCTTTTTTTAAAATCTCTTGCAAATAATTTTGATGGGAAATTATATTATCCTAATGAAATTATTAATTTGGTTGAATATATTAATCAAAGTAAACAAAAAAGTGTGTATTCCTATATAGAAAAGCAACTAGGAATTATAAATATTAACTGGATTTTATTAATTTTGTTATTTGTAATTTTCTTAGAAATGTTTTTAAGAAGATTTAATGGATTATTATAAATTAAAAATTTTAAATTATGGAAAATCAAGGATTACCAAGAACTATGGTTATTGTAATAGTTTCTCTTATCTTTTTAGTTTTATTTGGATCTAGTATATTTTATACTATTGAACCTGGTGAAAAGGGAGTTATTTTTAGAAAATTTAGTGGAGGTTTAGATAAAGAAAAAATATATGAACAAGGTTTTCATGTCATAGCTCCATGGAATACACTACATGTTTATGATGTAAAAATTAATGAAACTTTTGAAAAAATGGAAGTTTTATCTCAAAATGGTTTGTCTATAAAAATCGACTTGTCATTTAGATACAACCCAATTCATAACAAAATTGGTTATTTACATGATGAAATTGGAAGAAATTATGTTGAAAGAATTGTTAAGCCTGAGATAAGATCTGTAACAAGAGAAGTTATTGGTAATTATTTGCCTGAAGAACTTTATTCTACTAAAAGAGAAGCGATTGAAGATGAAATTGAGTCTCTAACAAGAGCTAAGGTAGAACCAAAATATATTACTCTCGACGCAATTTTAATTAGAGATGTAACATTACCTTTAACTTTAAGAACAGCTATTGAGCAAAAATTAAAGCAAGAACAAGAAGCTCTAGAATATGATTTTAAAATTCAAAAAGCTAGAAAAGAAGCTGAAAGAAAAGAAATAGAAGCGAATGGTATTGCCGAGTTTCAAAAAATTGTTAACAGAACAATTACTCCTCAACTTTTAAAATGGAAGGGTGTCGAGGCTACACAAGAAATATCAAAGTCACCAAACTCTAAGGTAATTGTAATAGGTAATGGAGATGGAGACTTACCAATTATTTTAGGTGGAGATAGCGGGCAATAATAGAATTTGTTTTACGTTAATAATAAAAAAAATAATTATGAAAAAAATACTAGTATTTACATTGATTTTGACATTACCTTTTATTTCACTTTCACAAAAAAGAAGTAAAAAAAATAAATCTAATATAGAAAGCCCTGCTAAAAAAGCAAATTATGAATTTATGATAATTAAGGGTGCTGAGGTAGAAATAATTGATGAATCTATGGATAAAGTAGAGAAACAAGCAATAGCTGCTGATGTCTCTGTAGAAAGAAAAATTAAAAGATTATTATCTCCACGTACAAGACTTATAGTTTCATTTGATGCTGGTGACATGAGAGATCCACAAGTTGTAGAATTGATGAAAAAATCTAACGAATTTAGAACAATGGGTGGTGCTGTTAAAGCAGCTGCAACATATGGATGGAGATTTATTAATTCAAACGTTGTATCAACAGAAAATGGAACGGTGCATTATTATTATATGAAAAAAGAAAAATAAATTTTTTATAATTTTTTTTAAAAAGCTCCTAATTTTCAGGAGCTTTTTATTTTTCCATTTATAAAAACTTTATCAATTAAATTTTCCCCAAAACTATAGTGAAAATATGAGTAGGATTTCATTGGTTTAGTAATGAAAAAATTAGCTTTTTTACCAATACAAATACTGCCATATTCTTTTTCAATCCCCATAGCATAAGCTCCATTAATTGTAGTTGCATTAATTACCTCTTCTGAAGACATTTTAAGCTTTATGCATCCAAGTGATGAAACAAAATTCATATTTAAGCTTGGTGATGAACCTGGATTAAAATCGCTTGCTAATGCGATTGGAATATTTTTTTTAATCATTTCTTTTGCGGGACTGTATTTAATACCAAGAAAAAATGAGCATGTGGGTAAAATTGTTGCTATACACTTACTGTTTTTTAAATATTTATAATCTTCTTCACTCATATTTTCTAAATGATCAACAGATCTAGCTCCGTTTTCGATTGATGCCTTTACTCCTCCAAGAATATTAAATTGATTTACATGTGTTTTTGCTTGAATATTATATTTTGAAGCTGCTTTTAATATTCTTGTTGTGTCGTTAACAGAGAAATAGTTTTTTTCACAAAATACATCTATATAGTCAGCTAATTTTTCTTCAGCAACCAAAGGCAGCATTTTATTAATAATTATGTCTATATATTTAGCTTTATTATTTTTATACTCATCAGGTATAGCATGTGCACCTAAAAATGTAGATTTAATCTTAATAGAAGAATTATTTTTCAGTTTTTTTATTACTCTTAACATTTTAATTTCAGAATCAATACTTAGACCATAACCGCTTTTAATTTCTATTGCTCCAGTACCTAAATTTATAGCTTTATTTAATTTTTTTAATGCCTGTTCATATAAGATGTTTTCTGATGTTTTTTGTAGTTTTTTTGCTGAATTTAATATTCCTCCTCCTCTTTTATGAATTTCTTCATACGTTAAGCCACTTATTCTATCAATAAATTCTTCTTCTCTGTAATGTGAGAAAACTAAGTGGGTATGACTATCGCAATAGGTAGGAAACAACATCCCATAATTAGCATCTACAATTTTTTCATAATCATTATTTGAAAATTCTAAATCAATCATTTTACCATAACTCTTAATTAAATTATTTTCAATTTCTAAATATGCATCTTTAAGAGTATTTATTTTTTTCATATCATTTCCCATTATCAATTCTTTTGGTGAATCTTCAATTTGAATGATTTCAGCAATATTTATAATAATAGTTTTCATATTTGGCTAAATTACAAAATTCACTCAAATCAAATATCTTATATTTGCAACTATGGGTAATACATATGGTAATTTATTTAGATTAACTACTTTTGGGGAGTCTCATGGTAAGTATATTGGGGGGATAATTGATGGTTGTCCTTCTAAGATAAAACTAGATTTAAAATTTATCCAAAATAAGTTAGATAGAAGAAAGCCAGGGCAATCTAAAATTACAACACTGAGAAAAGAACAAGATAGGGTTGAATTTTTATCTGGAATTTTTGAAGGAAAAACTTTGGGAACGCCTATAGGTTTTGTCATTAAAAATAAAGATGTAAAAAGCAAGGATTACTTACATTTAAAAGATACTTATAGACCGTCTCATGCTGACTTTACATATGAAGCAAAATACGGTATAAGAGATTATAGAGGGGGTGGAAGAGCGTCCGCAAGAGAAACTGCATGTAGAGTTGTTGCTGGGGCAATTGCTGAACAAATATTAAATCAAATTGGTATACAAATATTTGCTTATGTTAGTTCAGTTGGAAAAATCTCATTAAAAAGACATTATCATGAACTTGATTTATCAAATACTTATAATAATATTGTTAGATGTCCTGATAAAGTTTGTGCAAATGAAATGATTAATGAAATTAAAGAAGTAGCTATTGATGGTGATACAATTGGAGGAGAAATTACAGCAGTTGCAAAAAATATTCCAATTGGTCTTGGAGAACCTGTGTTTGACAAGTTAAATGCATCTTTAGCAAAAGCTATGTTAAGTATTAATGCAGTGCATGCTTTTAAATATGGTTTTTTAAATAATGAAATTTCATCTTCAAAAGGATCAGAAGTAAATGATGTTTTGGTTGATAGTTCTGGTGTAACCAAAACGAATTTTTCTGGAGGAATATTAGGTGGGATAAGTAATGGTAATGATGTTTATTGTACAATTTCGTTTAAGCCAGTATCTACAATTATGCGTGATCAAAATACAATAAATAAAGATGGAGATAAAGTTAAGATTGAAGGAAAAGGACGGCATGACGCTTGTGTTGTTCCTAGAGCAGTACCAATCGTTGAGAGTATGATGGCATTAACCTTACTTGATAAATATTTAATTAATAAAAAAATATTGTAATTTGATATTAAAATAATTATTGATAAATAATGAAAAATTTAGCTTTACATTGGAAAATATTAATTGGTATGCTGTTAGGAATTGTCTACGGATTAATAGCAACTTATTTTAATTGGATTGAATTCACAAGTTTTTGGGTAAAGCCATGGGGGATAATATTTGTAAATTTATTAAAGTTAATTGCTTTACCATTAGTTTTTGCTTCATTAATTAAGGGTATCACCTCTCTTTCTAGCATATCAAGCTTATCCAAAATTGGTAGTAAAACAATAATGTTTTACTTATTATCAACAGTAATATCCGTAATTATAGGTTTAATACTTGTAAATACTATTAATCCAGGTAAAGTTTTCTCAGATGAAAAAAGAATTGAACTTCAGCAAACATATTCTAATAATGCAAATTCTAAAATATTAGCTGCTGAAAATGTTAAAGAAAACAGTCCTTTGCAATTTATTATTGATATTGTTCCTTCAAATATTTTTAGTTCAGCTAGTGATAATAGAAATATGTTGCAAATAATTTTCGTTGCTATTTTATTTAGTATATCATTGATTATGTTACCAAAAGAAAAAACTAAATATGTTAAAGGTTTCTTTGATGGTATAAATGATATAATACTTCAAATCGTAGATATTATAATGATGTTTGCACCATACGGTGTTTTTGCTTTATTGTCTTCTCTTATAGTTGATTATGGAGCGAGTGGAGAGTTATTTGCTGCACTAGCTATATATTCAGTAAATGTGATTTTAGGATTAATAATAATGATTCTAGTTATATATCCTTTAGTACTAAGATCATTTACTAAAATCAAATATGTAGATTTTTTTAAAGCAATTTCTCCAGCACAGATGTTAGCATTTTCAACAAGTTCAAGTGCTGCTACATTACCAGTAACAATGGAAAGATGTGAAGAAAAATTAAATGTTTCAAAAGAAGTCTCATCTTTTGTGCTCCCATTAGGTGCGACAATAAATATGGATGGCACATCTTTATATCAAGCTGTAGCTGCTGTATTTATTGCTCAGGCTTTTGGTTATGATTTAGATCTATCATCACAATTAACAATTGTTTTGACTGCTACACTTGCATCAATTGGAGCTGCGGCAGTTCCTGGAGCTGGAATGGTTATGCTTGTTATAGTTTTGAGTTCTATTGGAATAAACCCTGAAGGAATTGCTTTAATTTTTGCTGTTGATAGAATTTTAGATATGCTAAGAACTGTTGTTAATGTAACCGGTGATGCTACAATTGCTACTGTTGTTTCATCTCTCAATTCATCTAAAAGCAATTAAAAGTATGTATAATTTCTTTATAATATTTTTTTTAATACCAAATTTTCTTTTAAGTCAAGAGCTTTACAGTGTTGATTCTTTAAGTTTAGATGAAAATGTAGATTGTTTGCTGTTAGATAATAAAAAAGAAAAGAAGAAATTTATTAAAG
>Ga0066845_10000082_pt1 | contig 25486 bp, 19 predicted proteins | sample ETNtaG_31_FD_65488 | JGI IMG/M metagenome (GOLD analysis project Ga0066845, IMG submission 65488) | Marine microbial and viral communities from oxygen minimum zone, Eastern Pacific Ocean - ETNP201310SV78 | ecosystem: Environmental > Aquatic > Marine > Oceanic | place: Pacific Ocean: Eastern...
GAAACTCCAGCAGAGGAAACTCCAGCAGAGGAAACTCCAGCAGAGGAAACTCCAGCTGAAGAAACTCCAGCTGAAGAAACTCCAGCAGAGGAAACTCCAGCAGAGGAAACTCCAGCTGAAGAAACTCCAGCTTCTTATACAGTAGTCAATATATCTGCAACTGAGGATACTACTGTTACTGCAACTTCGGCTGCTGAAGAATTTAGATATGAAGTTTCAGAAGCAGGTGTTTCTGAAGAGGGTGCTTTTACAGTAACTATTGATGGTTTCGATGCTGCAACCGATAAACTTACTCTTGTTGTAGTTAATGGATCCTCAAATTTAACAACGCAAGAGTTTGATCAACTTGCCAATGTTGAAGTTACTTCAGATGGTATCTCTGGGACACAAATACTATTTGCCCCAGATAGTAACTCACAGAGCGGTAAGTTAGTTTTACCTAATATTGAGGAGTCATTTGATACTGATTGGACTGCAACTACATACACTGTAGAAATTATTGCGGATTCTAATCTTGCATAGGAAATAATTAATTTTTTTAGATAAGGTTATATTTTTTTATCAACCGCCTTATTTAAGACATATTTAAATTTTAAAAAAAGGTTGATAAAGTTTGTTACATTTGGTTACAATATAAATAATTTTATATTGACGTTATAGACGAAATGTAGGATTTTGTGATTCGTTAGCAGTTTTTTGTTAATGAATATTTATGAGTACAACGACTTGTTGTTATTTTAGGGAGAAAGTAAATGGCGACTATTAATCACAGTTCTGGTGCGGATATCATCGTACCTTCAAATAATGCGACAACTTACAGAGGTTTGGGTGGAGATGATACCTATATCCTTTCTAATTCTATTGCAGCCAATGCGGCAATTACTATTGTCGATACTAGCGGGGCAAATAAAATTCAGTTAGTTAACGGCCTATCTGTAGCTTCAACAAAATTTGCAGCGGATGCGGTTCAATTAACATTATCAAATGGTGCTGTTGTAACGATTAATGGTGCAAGTAATTTTGATTTTGATCTAGGTGGTAATGCTACTGCCGGGACAACTGGTTCAGTAACTGATTTTGCTGGCTTTGCAGCTGGTGCTGGTGTTGCTACACTTCCTTCTTCAGGATCTGTGGATGGAGCATCTAATGTTTCTGTTGCTGGAACAGCTTGGTCATCAGGTACTGGTGGTTCTTTCACAGTTACAAAATCAGCTTCTAGTGTTGATGAAGGTGACTCAGTTACTTTCACAATTACAGCTGCTACAGCGGTAACTTCTGATACATCTTTTTCATGGACTGTAATTGGTGATACTAATGGCGGTACAGTGGATAAAGCTGGAACTTCAGATATTGACGTATTATCAGGAACTGCAACTATCGCAGCTGGTTCATCATCTACTACTTTTGTTGTTACTCCCACAACAGATGCAACAGTAGAGGGTATCGAAGGTATCCAAGTCAGTGTATTCGATGGTGATAATACTGCTTTATCAAGTGATAAAGTTCTTATTAACAATTCTGGTAGTGCAGCTACTACTCAGTCATTTACATTAACATCTGGTGTTGATGAGTTTACAGGAAGAAGTGGTAATGACTCATTCGATGCGACCGGTGCAGGTGACATGAATGATTACGATATTCTTGATGGTGGTGCTGGTACAGATACTTTAACTATACAAGAAGCTGCTTCAGCTAATGGCTCTTCTTTAATTCCACAAATTTCAAATATTGAAGTAATCCAAGTAACAAATAATATTGCTGCAGACGGTAATGCAGCTGACGATATTCTCACAATTGCGCTTTCAAGTGTAACTGGTATTGAGAGCTTAGCAGCTATTGCTGGTGGTGACGGTGTTACTTTTAATGATGTTGGAAATGTTGTTTCTTTGAAAACACAATCTGCTAAAGATACAACTACAGTTAACTATGACGCAGCAGCATTAGCAGGCGCAGCTGATGAAATGACTATTACTGTGTCAGGAACAACATCAACTTCAACAATTGCTATTACAGATGATAGTGCTTCAACAGCAAGTGCTCTTGAAACTATCAATCTTGTAAGTAATTCAGTTGCTAACACTTTAGCTGATCTTCAAGTTGACGGTGTTCTTACTTCAACACTTAATATTTCTGGTGGTTCAGCTTTAACAATTACAGCTGCTCTAGACTCAACTATTACAACTATTGATGCATCTGCGTTTACTGGTGGCCTAACACTTGATAATGATCCAGGTGCCGCTAACTTTACATTAATTGGTAGTACAAAAGCTGATACTTTATCCGCCGTTGGAGCTGGTAATACAAATATTTCTGGTGGTGCTGGTAATGACTCAGTTAATTATACATCAACATTCAATGGTGCTGATACAATTGATGGTGGTGACGGTGTCGATAATGTTACTTTAAGTGGTGCTAACTATACAAATGCTGGTACATCTTCAACTGTATTTAGTAACATGAGTAATGTTGAGCAAATCACAATTGCTAGTGCAAATTCATTAACATTATCAAGTAATATATCTGCTACTACTTTTGATGTTCAAACAAATTCAGCTCAGACTCTTAACCTAAATGATGGTTATACCGCTGCAACTAAGGTTGTTATTGGTAGTGATGCAGCCTCAGCTGATGTTATTAACAATAATGCTAATGTTGATTTAACAGTTCAGGCTAATAATGGTTCATTAGGTACTGATACCGATATTACTGGATCATTAGGTAAAAATGACGTTTTAAATATTGTAAATACTGCAACTGGTACAACAACATTTGATACAAACAATGATGTTTTCGAAACTATCAATCTTGTTGGATATACATCAACTGCAGCTCCTACAATCGTTACAGGAGCTTATGCACTTGGTGCTACAGGTGGTAATCTTACAATTAATGCTAATACATTAACTGCTCTTGAAGCTGTAACAATTACAGGTACTCAGTCTGCAACTCCAATGGATATTAAAACTGGTGCAGCGGGTGATACAGTTGTTCTAGGTACAAAAGCTGATACATTAGATGCTGGTGCTGGTAATGATATTATTACAGGTACAGCAGGTACCAATGTAATTACTGCTGGTGCTGGTAATGACTCAATCACTTTAGGTACAGGTGTTGAAAATATTTCTGGTGGTGACGGTAATGATACTTTTGTTGCTGCTGCAAATATTGCAAATACAGATACTATTGATGGTGGCGCAGGTACTGATACATTAACAACAACTACTGCGATTTCTAATCCATCTGTATTATCAAATGTAAGTAACATTGAAGTTATTTCACCAATTGGTTCTGCTGGTGGTGGTTATACATTAACTGCTGATGGCGCAATGGGTGGTGCTACAACATTCAGTCTATTAGATGATACTGGTGAGTTAGCTCTTGTTCTTGGTGGTACAGGTAAAACATGGACTGCTGATACAACAGTCATCTTTACTGGTAAGAATAACGGTGACGGTATTCTTGGTGAAGATAATGGTGTTGCTGATGACTCAGTTACTAACTCAGCTAACGTAAACCTTACTGTTAAAGGTAATGGTGATGACTTCTTAGCTACACTAACAATTGCTGGTGGTACTGGTACTGACACAATTGAGTTAACTGCAAATGGTGGTTCATCAGACTTTAATGCTACAACTGGTGTTGAAAAAATCTTAGTTGTTGATAATGCTGTACAAGGTAGTGATGTTACCATTGCACTTAATGAAAATATTGCTCTAACTACACAGCCTGGTGGTATTGAAATCGATGCAACAGCATTAGATGGGTCTACTACAGCTGATGAAGTACTTACAGTTAGTGATAATACTACATTAATTCCAGTTACTATTAAATCTGGTGGTGGTGCCGATGCTCTTGATGGTGGTAATGCAAACGACACCATTCATGGTAATGATGGTGCAGATACTATTGATGGTAACGAAGGACTTGATAGTCTTTCAGGTGGTGCTGGTAACGATACATTTACTCTTAATACTAAAGCTGAATATGTAACTGCTTACGGTACTGATATTATTGATGGTGGTGCTGGTACAGATACAGTGACCTTTACAGGCGCTCAAAATCTTACTGCCGCAAATCTTTCAACAATTTCAAATACTGAAAGTTGGACAATTCCATCAGGTAGTGATTTAACAATAAGTGATGCAGTTCTTGCTGCGAATCCAGGACTTGCATTTAATTTTGCAGGTAACGGTACTTTATCAACTGGTGAAGATACAGCTGGTGCATCTCTAATGTCTACTGCTATAGATATTAGATCAACTGCTGCTGGTAACTTAAAACTAGTTGGTTCATCTAGTGCCGATACATTCACATTCCAAGCTACAGAAACTCTTACTGCAGATGATACAATCGATGGTAATGGTGGATCTGATATTATTAGAATTGAGAATGATGATGCCTTTACTGGTGTTGCTGGTGATGGAGTTGGTAATGCAACTGGTGCTACAATCGGTGCAAATATTACCAATGTAGAAAAAGTTACTGCTATTGACTTAGGTGCTGATAATAATGCTGGTAATGTTACTGTTACTATTCTATCAGGATTTACAAGTGCTTCATTAGAAATTGATGGTTCTCAACTTGATGCTAATGTAACTACATTATCACAAGGTGAGCAACTAATCGTTAGCAATGCTAGTGATGCCGCTCTTACAGTTACTGGTGGTTCTTTCGGTGATTCAATTACAAGTACAGATACTTCAGCTTTAGGTGCTGATAACATCAGTGGTGGTGCTGGTAATGATACTATTACTTCTGGTGGTGGTTCTGATACCATCTTAGGTGGTGATGGTATCGATAGCATTACTGGTCAACAAGGCGCAGACTCAATTGATGCTGGTGCCGGTAATGATATTATTATTGTTGCTGATGATGATCACTTTAAAGTATCAGGTGGTGTTGAAACTGTTAAAGGTGGTGCAGGTACTGATACATTATCATTTACTGAAACTGCTGCATTAACACTTACAGCTCCTGAACTTTCAGAATTGTACAGTGTTGAGAAAATTGCCCTAGCAGGTACTGGTGCTCAATCACTTACATTTGGTAATGCAACATTTACAAATCTTGGTAATGATAGCCTTACAATCACAACAACAACTGGAGATGCAACAACAAGTATTGATGGTTCTGCGGTATCTAATGGTGCTTTCTTGATCATTGATGATGGATCGAATACTAATAACGATACATTAATTGGTGGTACTGGTGATGATATCTTTAGAACATCAGGAACTAATATGTTTAATGCTGATGACGTTATCACAGGTGGTGCTGGTGACGATACTATCCAGTTAAATAATGATGCTGCTGTACAAGTTATATTAGACTTTAACGATGTAACTGGTGTTGAGAATATCGATACATGGACTGTAGATGGTATTTCATCCGGTGCTGCTGATATTGAAATTCTACCTGGAGCGACAACAGCTCTTAATACAGGTGCAATTACTGTAGATGCTACTGCATCAACAACTGGTTCAGTTACATTTAATGTAAATAATTCAGTTGATACAGTTCTTAAGAACTTCACTATTACTGGTGGTACCGTAAGTGACCAAATTATTGGTTCTGGTGGTAATGATGTTATCTCTGGTGGTGGAACTACAACTGGTGACACACTAACTGGTGGTGGCGGTAACGATACTGTTACCGGTAACGCTGGTGCTGACACACTAAATGGTGGTGCTGGTAATGATAGTGTTGCAGGTGGTTCTGGTAACGATATTATTAACGGTGGTGCTGGTAACGATATTATTACCGGTGGTGATGGTGTTGATACAATAGAAGGTGATGCTGGTGCTGATACTATTACAACAGGCGCTGGTAAAGATAATATCTTCTACGATACTATTGCTGATTCATCTGGTAATACAAAAGATACTATTACTGACTTTACACAGTCTATTCTTAACGCAACAACTGGTGCTCAAATAACTGCAGGTGACTCTATTAAAATTAAGATCAATTCTGCACTTGCTGATGGCCAACTAACTAACTTTGTTTTAAGTGATAAAGGTGATGTTGCTAATGCTGGTGAAGCTGTTAATGCAATGAATAACTCTAAGGGTAGTTTTGTGTTTGCTAAAGATAACGATGTTCTTTACATCGATATGGATGGTGACTCTACTCTTAATAGTGATGACTATGCATTTGCACTAACTGGTCTTGATAGTTTCCATGGTGCTGATCTTGATATCGAAGTTTATGGTGACGACAATACAGCTACAACTATTACTACTCTAGATGGTGATGATACAATTACTACTGGTTCAGCTGCTGACATTATTACTTCTGGTGGTGGTGCTGATATTATCTCAGCTGCTGCTGGTAATAATGTTATTACATCCGGTGCAGGTAATGATACAATCACTACAACATCAGGTAATGATACTATTACAGCTGGCGCTGGTGATGATATCATCAACGCAGGTACAGGTGTAGACGTAGTTACTGGTGGTACAGGTGATGATGTATTTAATGGTGATGGAAGAGTTGTTACTGCTAACAGACTTGAAGTAACAGACTTTGAAGATGCTGGTGATACTGTTGGTGATGTTCTTAAATTGGCAACGGAAGGTTCAACTGAAGGAACATCTGCTGGTTCAGCTCCTGTGTTTGATACAATAACTGTTTCAGAGGTTGCTGCTAATGCTACATATAACTTGGGTGCTGTTGGTGATACAACTAATACTGACGTATTTGAGTTAATTGGAACAGATGCTTCACACGGTAATCTTGAAACAGACTTTGATACTGGTGGTACTGGTGCTGAGCTTCTAAAACTTCTATCATCAAGTGGAACAGCTGCTTCAATTACTAATGATGTAAAAACAGACAAATATTACATTATTGCTTATGATAATAGTGCTGCTTACGTCTATCATGTTGATGGTACTACAGATGCTGTTGCACAAGTTGCTGCTGACATCTTACCTATCTTCAAATTAGATGGTGTAACTGCTGATGCTCTTGTTCAAGCTGACTTCCTAATGGTCTAAAGCTTTAACATAAAGAAATTAAGGGAAGCTTTTGCTTCCCTTTTTTTTTACATAAATAATCTTTTTTTTGGTATTATTTCCTATGACAAAAAAATTTCTACATGTTGGCTGTGGTCAAGCAAAAAAAGAGAATACAACTCAAGTTCTTAAAGAAGACACCTGGGATGAAGTTAGGCTTGATATCGATCCATCAGTAAATCCAGACATTATTGGTGATATTTTAGATCTTAATAATATTGATGATAATTCTTATGATGCTGTTTTCTCTTCTCATAATATTGAACATGTTTTTATGCATGAGGTTAAAATAGCTCTAAGTGAATTTAAGAGAGTTCTTAAAGAAGATGGTTTTTTACTATTATGTTGTCCTGACATAAGTGTAGCATGTGAAATGATTGCTTCAGGAAAAGTTGGTGAGAAGCTTTATGATTCTCCAGCTGGTCCTATTTTTCCATTAGAGCTTCTTTATGGTCATAATACATCAATAGCCGCTGGTAAAACCTATATGGCTCATAAAACTGGTTTTACTATAGATACATTGAAATTTTTCATTGGTGATGCTGGTTTTAAATCTTATATAATTGCAGAAGATAATATTTTTAATTTATGGGCTTTAGCTTATAAAAATAAAACGTTTGAAGATGATGTATTAACAAATGAGCTAAAACTCCATTTTGGACTGAATTAATGTCAAATACTTTAACCCCTAATAATTGGGCTATTTACTATCATAATGATGGCTTTAATATTAAAGGTGATCGTATTATGGGTAGACAGGCTGCTGGATGGTCATTTTTAAAAGGTGTTATTAATTCTAATCCAACTAATCTAGGGCTTTATATTCAAAATGATCAACAAAAAATTAGTGCTTCAAATGATATTAAAGGAATACTTAGAAAAGACCAAAAAATAGAAATTGATTGGATTCCTTTTAGTCAGCCGAATTTATCTTCAAAATATGGTGGAATTTTTTTCCCAGGTCCTGATCTTAATGAGTATTCATTTCATCGATCTTTTCATGGTCATGATACTTATAGTTTAGTTGGAATTACGCATACAACGGCTTCTCATGGTGTTATGAGTAGCTTAAGACAAATTGAGACCTCAAGTTTAATGCCATGGGACGCAATAATCTGTACCTCTAAGTCAGTTCAAGATACTGTTTATAAAGTAATTGAGTCAAACAGAGAAAACTTAAATGCAAAAAAAATTACTTCTGGCAAAATTCTTCCTAAGTTTCCAATAATACCTCTTGGAATTGATAATAATGAATTTAATTTTTCTGATAATGATAAAAATGAAGCAAGAAAAAAATTAAAAATAAATAAAGATGATATTGTTTTAATTTTTGTTGGCAGACTTAGTTTTCATGCTAAAGCACATCATTTACCTATGTATTTAGCCTTAGAGAAAGCTTCAAAAAGTTTAGAAAGTGGTAATAAACTTCATCTAATTCAGACAGGCTGGTTTCCAAATGATTATATTAAAGAAACTTTTGAAAATGAGGCGAAACAAATTTGCCCATCTATTCAAATGCATTTTCTAGATGGTAAAGACCAAGAAAATAAAAGGTTAACTTTTTTAACGGGTGATATTTTTATTTCTTTAAGTGATAATATTCAGGAAACATTTGGACTTACACCTCTTGAGGGCATGTCTTCTGGGTTGCCAGTAATTGTATCAGATTGGAATGGATACAGAGATACTGTTAACGATAAAGAAAATGGTTTTAGAGTTAGGACTATATCTTTAAGCGAAGGTAATGGTGAAGATTTAGCTTACTCACATATGATGGATTCACTTAATTATGATCATTATATCGGATATTCTTCTCAGAGGATTGCTATTGATGTAAGGGATTGCATTAATAAAATAAATTTACTTATAGAAAATAAGGATCTTAGAAAAAAACTTGGAAATGCTGCAAAAGCTAGAGCAAAAGAAGTTTTTGACTGGAGTAAAATTTTAAAAGAGTATAATTCTCTTAGAAATGAGCTAAATTTAATAAGAGATAAAGAGTCAAAAAATTACCCTGAAATGTCCGATAAAAAATTACCTAGTGATCGATTAGATCCTTTTTATCTTTTTTCATCATACCCTAGTGAAATTCTAAATAGGGAAACAAATCTTTATATAACAAAGGATATTACTTCATTAGATATTCATGAGTTATATAAATTAAAGAGTATTGAATTCGCAAATCCAGCAATTCCTAATATAAAAAAAATTATAGAGATTTATGATATTGTTAATGAAAAAAAATCTACTAATATTGAAATTGTATCATCAAATACTAATATTGATGTGAAAGAAATATATAGAATTATAATATGGTTAATAAAATTCGGATATATTTCTTTAATCGAGGAATAGTAAATGACTAAGAAAAAAATACTCTTTATACATCAAAATTTTCCAGCACAGTTCAAACATATAGCAAAATTTTTATCTGAGGATAAAAAATATGATGTACATTCCTTATCAGTTGAGAATCTTAAACCTTCTTTAGATAATTCAAAGATATTAAAAGCTTTGACTAAGATTAAGCATCACAAATATAAAATTAAAAATTCATCATCAAAGAATATTCATAGTTTAGCAATGGAATTTGAAACGAAAATGATTAGAGCAGAAGCTGCGGCAGAGGAGTGTTTTAATTTAAAAAATAATGGTTTTTCTCCTGACCTAGTTATAAGTCACCCAGGTTGGGGAGAAATATATTTTATTAAAGATATATGGCCTGAAGCAAAATTATTATCTTATTTTGAATTTTACTATAGCTCTAAAGGATCAGATGTTGGTTTTGATACAAATGAACCTTATACACCTGAATTAGATAATAATCTTTACTTTCGTTTAAGGGCTAGAAATGCTCCTGGAATGATGAGCTACCTTGATAGTGATATATTAATGTCTCCAACTAACTTTCAAAAAAGCACAGCTCCTAAAATTCTTCAAAATAAAATTAAAGTTATACACGATGGTATTGAAACTAATGTAATAAAACCACAGACCAATTCTTTTTTGAAGTTTACTCATATGGGAAAAGAAATAAAGCTTACTAAGAAAGATAAAATTATAACTTTTGTAAGTCGTAATTTGGAGCTTTATAGAGGGTACCATATTTTTATGAGATCATTACCTCTTATACAAAAAAATCACCCTGATGCATATATCCTAATAATTGGTGGTGATGGAGTAAGCTATGGTGCTTCGGCAAATAACGGAAGATCTTATAAAGATATATACTATGACGAGGTTAAAGGTGATCTTTCAAATCATCAAAATTTAATTTTCTTAGGAAATTTAGATTATAATTTATTTTTGACAGCTATTGATATTAGTAATGTTCATATTTATCTAACTTATCCATTTGTTTTATCTTGGTCTATGCTAGAAGCTATGTCTCTTGAAAAACTAGTTATTGGGTCGAAAACTAAACCAGTAGAGGAAATAATAAAAGATAAGCATAACGGATTATTATTTGATTTTTTTGATTTTAAAAAGCTGGCTGAATTGACTTCAGATGTTCTTAGTAATCCATCTAAGTATGAGAAGATCAGAAAGAATGCTAGAAAAACAATTATTGAGAAGTATGATTTGAGAAAAAATATTTTACCAAAACAACTTAATTTAATTGAAGGATTGCTTGAATGATAAAGAGAGTTAAGTTTGATGAAATTAAAAGAATTGATTTAAATTATTTTCCTGATAATAGAGGATTTTTTGTTGAGACCTTTAATAGAAGTTTGTTAGAAACCTATAATATTAAAGATAAATTTGTACAAGATAATTTATCATTATCTTTAAAGAAAAATACATTTAGGGGTTTTCATTTTCAAATACCTCCATTTGAGCAATCTAAGTTGGTAAATGTAATAAGGGGATCTATTCTTGATATATTTATTGATTTGAGAAAAGACTCTCAAACTTACCAGTGTTATGGCTCATGTGAATTAAACTCTGAGAACGGATTGTTATATATACCAAAAGGCTTTGCTCATGGCTTTCTTACGCTTAAGGATGATACAATAGTATCTTATAAAGTTGATAATTATTATGATACTGAATCAGAGAGGGGTATAAAATTTAGTGATGACTTTTTCTCTTTAGATTTGAGTCTTTCGCTTGATGAAATAATAATTTCTGAAAAAGATAAAAACCTACCTTTATGGGTTGATATCTTTGATGAAATAAATTTTTAGGGGTAAACTATTGATAAAAAAGAGATTTTTGGTTACTGGTGGTCTTGGATTTATTGGATCAAATCTAATAAGAAAACTATCCTTACTTAATAATGTCCATATTTGTAATATAGATAAAATTAGTTATTCATCATCAAAGGAGGCCTTAAAAGATATCAAAAATAAAAATTATTCTTTTAAAAAAATAAATATTGCTAACCAAATTAAAGTTAGTCAGATTATTGGTAATTTTAAACCTGATTATATAATCCATCTTGCAGCCGAGAGCCATGTTGATAGATCTATTGATGACCCAAGTGAATTTATAAAATCTAATATTGTTGGTACTTATAATTTATTAAATGAGTCATATAAGTATTGGAAGAGTTTAAAAAAAAATAAAAGAATTAATTTTAGATTTATTAATGTTTCAACTGATGAAGTTTATGGTTCACTTTCGAGAAAAGAAAATTCATTTACAGAAGATAGTAATTATAATCCTAATAGTCCTTACTCGGCGTCAAAAGCATCTTCTGATCATCTTGCAAGATCGTGGTACAAGACTTATTCTTTTCCGATTATTACAACAAATACTTGTAATAATTATGGACCATGGCAATTTCCAGAGAAATTAATACCCTTAGTTATAAATAAATGTCTAAACGGTAAATCAATACCAGTTTATGGTAAAGGCAATCAAATACGAGATTGGATTAGGGTAGAAGACCATATAGATGGTTTATTTAAGGTTATAGAGAAAGGTAAAATTGGTGAAAAATATAATATTGGTGCCAATTGTGAACTATCAAATATTAAGGTTGTTAGAAATATTTGTGATTATTTGGATAAGGTTAGGCCTTTAAAAGGGAAATCATATAAAAATCTTATTAAACATGTAAAAGATAGACCAGGACACGACAGCAGATATGCTATTGACAATAAAAAGGTCCTTAAATTGGGGTGGAGACCAAAATATAATTGGGAAGACGGAATCAGTGAAACAATTGACTGGTATCTAGAAAATTATAACTTTTTAGAGTTAAAAACTAAAAAAATATATTCAGGTGAGCGGCTTGGAAAATTATAAAGACTTGAAGATTCTCGTTACTGGTGGTAGCGGACAAATAGGTTCTTGCTTAAAAGAAATAAAAGACGATTATAAAAGTATTTTTTACTTTCCTAGTTCAGTCGATTTAAACCTCAAAGAACAGGACTCAATTAAAAAATATATAGATAATAATAAGATTAATTTTGTAATAAATCTTGCGGCATATACTAATGTTGATAAAGCAGAAACTGAGAAAAATGAGTCTAATCTAATTAATAATATTGCGCCTACTTTAATAGCTAAGGAATGCAACAAAAGAGAAATACCGTTAATACATTTTTCTACAGATTATGTTTTTGGTGGAGAGGGTGCTGGCCCCTTCCAACCGAATGATAAAAAATTTCCAGTAAATGAATATGGAAAAAGTAAATCACTTGGTGAGGATAATATTTTAAAAGAAAATAGTAATAGCCTAATTATAAGGGTTGCATCAGTTTTTGGACACTTTGGTAATAATTTTGTAAAGACAATGACTAAACTTGTTCTTACTAAAGATGAGGTAAATATTGTTTCAGACAACCAAATATCAATGTTTTATGCAAATGATTTTTCTAGTAATATTTCAAAAATTTTAGATTTATTTTACAAGCAAGAAACGAGTTCAAATATTTTACATTTAGCTTCATCTAAACATACCAATTGGTTTCAGGTTTCAAAGATAATTGCAAATCAAATAAATATTTATGATAATCATTTATCAACGGCTAAGCTAAATCCTATTTCTTCAAAAGATTGGATTTCTATGGCTGAAAGACCAATAGATAGTAGATTAGAAATAAATACTGATCTTTTGAAGAAATATGATATTAAAATATCTTCTTGGGAGGAAGCAGTGGGAGAAGTTGTTATTAAATATCTACCTACGATTATTAATGAAGTTAAAAATGGAAAGTAAAAATAAAAGTACTAAAGGAATTATTCTAGCGGGAGGCTCAGGAACTCGACTTCATCCTCTAACGAAAATAACATCAAAGCAACTTTTGCCTGTATATGATAAACCAATGATTTTTTATCCACTTAATACATTAATAGAAGCAAATATTAAGGATATTATGATAATCACCACAAGGGAATATTCAGATAGTTTTAAAAGATTAATTGGTGATGGAAGTGAGCAGGGTGTTTCAATTCAATATACTATTCAAGAGAAACCAGAAGGCATCGCTCAGGCGTTAACCATATGTGAGAGTTGGCTTGAGGAATCTTCTGTTGTATTGATACTCGGCGATAATCTTTTTTTTGGTCCAAATTTTAGCAAATTAACCATTGATGCAATTGATAAAAACCAAGGTGCTACTCTATTTTGTATAAGATCTAAAGAACCAGAAAGATTTGGTGTAGTGAATTTTTCGAATGAAGGGGAGGCAACCTCCATAATTGAAAAACCTTCTGAACCAACATCTAATTGGATTGTTACAGGGTTGTATATATATGATAATCAGGCTGTAAATAGATCTAAGTCACTAAAGAAATCGAAAAGGGGTGAGTTTGAGATCACAGATTTAAATCAACAATATCTTAATGATAATAATTTAAAGACTATAATGCTCTCTGAGGATTTTTCTTGGCTGGATACAGGTACATTTGATACTCTTTTAGAAGCTTCTAATTTCGTTAAACTTAATAAAAAATGATTATTCTTGAAGAGCTCTTTGTGATAGTTTTGTAATAGGATTTAACACATAACTTAAAACTGTTCTTTCTTCGCCGATTATTGAAACATCACTCTGCATTCCTGACTGAAGTATTACCTTTCTTTCTGAGTCGTTTACTTGATTATAATCTATTTCAATTATTGCTGGATAATAGGTAGCACCATCTTGAGTTGAAGTCGTATTTGAAGCTATTTTAGTAACAACTCCCTCAAATTGACCATAAATTGCCATATCATAAGCAGTAAAAGCAATTTTAGCTTTTTGCCCTTTTCTTACATAAGCAATATCTTTTGGTAATACAGATGCTTCAATTTTAAGCATGTCGTCTTTTGGAACTATTTCAGATAGTAAATCACCTGTTTTAACAAGCTGACCTATATTAGTCACTTTTGCACTACTAATACTTCCGGAAATAGGAGCCTTTACACTGGAAAATTCTAAATTTCTCTTTGCCTGATTAAATCTTTTTTCAGCTTCAACCAAACTAAGTTCTTCATCTAAAAGTCTAAACTCTGAGTCGGATCCACTCTTTACTAAATTTCTTAAAATTTCTACTTTCCTTTTTCTTGTCTCAAATTCTTTTTTCGCTAATTCAAAGAATTTTTTTGAATTTATGTTGTCTACTAAATAAAGCGTATCCCCTTCATTTACCTCATCATCTAACTTTACATTTATTTTTTCAACTGGACCTGCTATTCCTGATTGCACTAAATGAACCTTTGAGTCTGGGATTACTGTTCCAGGAGCTCTTACAACCTGATTAACTTCTGCAATTGATGCCCAAACTAAAAAAATAATTGTAAATAGGCCTATAAACCAAAAGAGAAGGAATGACTTCTTATTAGAAGCCCAAAACTCTGGTAAAAGGTATGGGATTATTTCTTCTAGCTTTTCTCTATTAATAAAATTAAAGGAATTTTTCAGCTTTGTGGAAATATTTTTTAAAAATTTTTTCATTTAATTATTTTCACTATTTTGTTTTAAAATATTATCTCTTGGGCCAAACTGAACTAATTGACCATCGATTAGTACACCTATCTTATCTACTCTTGTTAAATGATTGGTCCTATGAGTAGAGATAATCACGGTTGGTTTATAGGGTAGTGAGAGAATATTATTTATTATTTTTTCTTCAGTTGCTCCATCCATTGAGCTTGTAGGCTCATCTAGAACAAGAACTTTAGGCTCACGTACAAGACATCTAGCAAGAGCTATAGCTTGTCTTTGACCTCCTGATAAGTTTGATCCATTTTCTGTTAAGTTATAATTATAACCACCTGGGAGTTTTGAAATAAATTCATGTGCACATGATAATTTTGCAGCTTTTATTACGTCTTTCTCATCTATTCCATCTAAGCCGGTACTAATATTATCTAAAACTGAACCTGTAAAAAGGTCAATTTTTTGAGGGCAGTATCCAATATATTGTCTTAGATTATCAGATGGAATATTCTTTAAATCATAGCCACTCAAACTTACAGTTCCTTTTGTCGGTAGATAGAATCCAATTATATTTCTTAATAATGATGTTTTACCACTACCTATATTTCCTACCAAACCAACAACCTCACCACTATTAATTTCAAGTGAAATATTTCTTAAAATAGATACCTCATTTGTATCAAATGAAAGATCGTTTATTTTAATTCTTCCATTATCTAAAGAAACAGCCTTAAAGTTTTTAGTTAAGTCATCTCTAGAGTCTGTTTGCATAAGCTCATCAATTTTTTTGAATGCTGATAACGCATGATTAAACTTAGTAAGAAGTTGACCGGCTTGCACCAAAGGAGATAAAATTCTACCAGAGAGGATTACACAGGCAATTAGTGCACCAGATGTAATGTCAAGTGATCCAACTAAGACAACTCCATAACACACAATACCAGCTTGAGCTATTTGAAGACTGGTTTGTGAAAAAGTTACTGCAAAATTCGAAATACCACGTGCACTTGTAGCATTCTTGCTTTGATTGTCTACACTAGAGTTCCATTTATTATGTAAAAATTTTCCACCTGCAACAGTTCTTACTGTTTCAACATTATTCAATAATTCATGTAAAATTACCATTTTCCCTTGTTGGTTAACAAGGTTTTTATCACTAAACCTTTTTAAAATTGGTTGTATTATCGCAGAAACACCAAGCACTAAAGGAACTATTAAAATTGGCACTATAGCTAGAGGCCCAGCAATTGCATAAATAACAAAAAGAAATAAAAACATAAAAGGCAGATCTATAAAAGCTACCATACTTGCTGAGGTAAAGAAATCTCTAACACCTTCGAATTCCCTTACAGTATGAGCAACTCCAGAGGATTTACTTAAAAACTCACTGTCATGACTTGTTATTTTGGAAAAAAGAGAATTGTTTATATCTTTTTCCATACTATTTCCTGCCATATCAACAAAATAAGATCTTAAAAGTTTTATAATAAAATCAAATATAATAACAACAGACATACCTATGGTTAAAGCAATTAATGTGTTATAGGCGGAATTTGGCATAACTCTGTCATATACAGTCATAATATAAAAAGCACTTCCAAGACCGAATAAATTTATGAATATAGAGGCAAGGGCGATTTGAACATACGTTCCTTTATTCTTAAGAAGGGAGCCCCAAAACCAATGCTCGCTCATATTAACTTTTTTTATCTTCTCGTTCATAGCTTAATTCTCATATAATTGTTTAGCCTTTGATTTTGATGAAGATAGGATAGGTAACCTTCAATCATGCTAATTTCAATTGATATTGCTTGATCTAAAAGATTAATTTCTTCTAAGCAACTTGTAACATAATTTTCAGGAGAAAAGTTTGTAGAATCTAATCTATTTTTAATTATTCTTCTCTGGTCTTTAGTATCATTTAATGATGAAAAAATTTCATTTCTAGTGTTGAAGGCACTCTTGACTAGATTCACAACTTCATTTTCTTTAACGTCATCATTTTTTTTCTCAATATCTATAGATAGTCTAGTTGCATCGGTTTTTGCCCTAGAGGCTGCAATTTTTGCAGTTGCTCTACCAAAGGTGAAAATGGGCATTGAGAAAAAAATTCCTCCCCTTACATCTGAGTCATTTTCCTTTTCATCTAGGTCATAGACTGTATATCTTGTATTAAATCCAAACTTTGGTCTAAACTCACCTTTAACAAGATTTGTATCCTCTTTGGCGCTTTCAAAAAGAATTTTAGATGCCTCAACATCATACGCCTCTGTATCTTTACTCATTTCAATCTGAGTTATAATTATATTAGGAAATTTTGCATTTTCAAACTTCATATTAAAAAAGTATTCAAAAACTCCTATATCTCTGTTCATATTAGCTTTCAGTATTTGAACTCTTGATTTAAGTGAATTATATTTAATTGAAAATAGTGCAAGAAGAATAGGGTCAGAAATTCCTAATTCTACTCTCTCTTTAACTTTATCTAAATAAGGTTCAATTTCTCTAATTATATCATTACTGTAATGATATAAAGAGTATGATTTTACTGCACTTAAGTATATTCTATTTGCATCAAGTATAAGTTTTGAAAGAGCATCTTCTCTTTGAACAAATGATAAATTCTTATCAGCAATTGATTTTCTTATTTGAGCATTTATTGATCCACCAGAATATAAAGGCTGACTTATTTCAATAACTGCATCAAAGCTATCATCTTGTCTTTTTCTTATTGAGTTGGTTTCCTCAATACTCCTATCAAGTATATGATCATTGATTATTCTTGTTGAAATTTCAGGCCATCTCTGTCTTTTAGAAAATTTCAGAGTTTGGTTTTTTTCAATATAATTAGAATTTGCATATAAAAACTCAGGCTGAGTTATAATACTATCCCTAATAAAGCTAAAATATTCATCTTCACTAATAACCCCTGTTCCTGTTTCAAATCCTGAAAAGGATAGGTTTGGAGAGACATTACTATCAGTTAAAGCATTTGTTTCATTGGAGTTAACCTCCGAAAAAGAAAAACTCAACAAAACAAAAAGTAAAAAAATATTTTTAAAAAAATAATGCATTTTTTTTATAAAATTATTTCTTTTTCTTCTTGTTGCTTTCTTTTTTTGGTTTTTCATCAGTGTCAGGCGTTTGAGCTTCTCCAAGTTTTTCTGAGATACCTGTGGCACCAGCACTTAATGCATTAATAATTTCACCAACTCTATTTCCTGGAATTTCAATTGTTCCTGATTCAGAGAGCTTTCCATCTGTATTTACAGTTAAAGCTTGTATTCTTAAAAGACCATTAACAAAAGTAATATTCCCTAATCCTTCTACTAACATTTAATCCTCCATTCATTTCATTCAATTACTATTTAGTTATTAAATAAATTATTTCAAGTATAGAACTTATAATAGTTACATACACACTAGTTTGATTCGTGTACTATTTTTTTTTTAACTTAATTAACAAAATGGATTTAATACAAGATATTATTTAATCTAACTCATGAAACGTATCTGGAAAATGAAAACTTCCTCGTAAGAGATATTTTTCATTATTCTTCATTACATTTTCACGATGTATATGCGTCCAATCGGCTGGAAAAATTAACAGAGTTCCTTTTTTTGGAACTAAGGATAAATTTAAATATTTAAAATCAATAGATCCTTCATCATCATCTATATCAGATAAATAATAAGCCCATGAGAAAACTTTGTGAGATGAATTAATATTCATTTTATCACAATGATAAGCTAAGTGATGGCCGGCAATGAGATGTTTTTCTAGGATTATCTCACCAAGGTATAGCTTTTCCCATTTATTGAGAAAGTCCCAGTTTTTTTTATAGTCTTTAAAGCAAGAAGTTAAAATTTCTACAAATTTACTAAATATATCTATTTCTTTATTTTTAATTTCTTTAGCTGTTATTTTAAATTCAAGAAAATCCTTTTCTTTTTTATTAATCTTTCCGTCATTATTAAAACTTACATAATGTTTTTCGTGATTTTCATCAAAAAAAGAGGTTATATCTTTTATAAGTTCATCATTATTAATGTTCCAAAATCCTATAAAGCTCTTAGTTTGACTTTTTTTAATTTCAATTTTTTCCATAATTTTTCTCTTCACTGAAACTTTAAATTTCAAAGACCCCTGTTCTTTCCTTTGAAAGATAAACAGCTTCATTTTTCATTCCTACAAGGTGATAAAAGCTTATTAGTTGCTTTAAAATCTTATCATTTGAAGGATCTAATTCATGAGCTTTTTTAAAATAAATAAGAGCATCTTTTAATTCAATTAAATTTTTGGTTTGAAAATAATTCGCAACTATTGATAAGGCAAGTGTGCTTATTGCATTTATATTATTAATAGAGAAATCAATTTTAACAGAAGCTTTTAAATATTTTATAGTTTCTTTATAATTTTTTTTCTTTAAATATAAGTCTGCTAATGCATTGTATCCATTAATAAAATCTTTATTTAATTCAATTGATTTTTTAAAAAATTCTAAAGCATCATCATCTTTTTTAAATGTTTGGTGAAGAGTACCTAAATTATAATGAATTGAGAAATTATTAGGCTCAATAGACTTTGCTTTTAGTAAATAATTTAAAGCTTTAGTATTATCTCCTACAGCTAAGTAATTTCTGCTTATGACTTGTAAAATACCGACATCATCAGGATATTTCTCTTCTAATTTAAGTATTCTTTCAAATTTATTATCTTCATTTTCATTGCTTACTATTTTTTCTAATTCTTCAGTTGCTTTTGGAATGTTTTCTCTTTTATTCATTATTTTATCTTTTTAAAATTTAAAATATTAACAACCAGTGGTGGGCGCGGCTGGGTTTGAACCAGCGACCCCTACGATGTCACCGTAGTGCTCTACCGCTGAGCTACGCGCCCCTATTAAAAATAATAATTTCAATTTGAAAATATTATCACTAAACCCTAATATTATATAAGTTAACAATGTTTTTTTTAAAAGATAAATCTAAATTTGGTATTTCATAAACATGTCTCAAAAATCTACTATTGAAAATATTGATCTTGCAGAAATTTTTAAAAGCAATGACTATGTGGCTCTCAAAGAGGCCTCGTTAAAAATTCTTAAAAAAAAACCTGGTCATGTTGATGCTTTAAATGCTCTTGCAATTTCATATAAGGAATTAGGTGAGATAAAGAATGCAGAGAAGACATTTACTCTATTAGTTAATGGAGGAGCAAAAGTTGACTATATATATTCTAATGCTGGAAACTTCTTTTACAACATTGGAAAAATTGATCAAGCCCTTCAATTACAAAAACATGCAATAAAAATTAACCCTAATAATATAAATGCCTTAAATCAGATTGGTATGGCCTTATCCAATAAAGGTAAAGATCAAGATGCTATTAAATACTATGAAGATGCAATAAAAATAGATCCCAACCAAGATTCCACATATATCAATCTTGCTAATTCAAATAGAAATCTAGAAAGGTATGATGAAGCTGCAAAATATTATGGTTATTCAGAAAAAAAAATGGCAAAGTGCCAACAATTAGAATGTTTTTATATGCTTGGAGATCATCTGAAATTTTATGAAAACCTTGATTTCTTTTCTAAAAATTACTCTCCTCATCCTTTAGCGGCTACCCTTAGCAAACATGCATCAATAAGATTTGATAGAGAGGATAATTACTCATTTTGTCCAAAACCTTTTGAATTTGTTTATAAATCTGATTTGTTTCAAAAAAATAATTTTGATGAAAAACTGCTTGAAGATTTTTTTGGTGTTGTGAATAATTTATCTTTATCAGTAAAACAGCAATCTTTGTTAAAAAATGGCAAGCAATCATCTGGAAATCTTTTCTTAATAAATGAAGAACCAATTCAAAGAATTAAAAAAATAATAATTGATGAGTTAGAGTTGTATAAAAAAAAGTATAAGAAGTACAAGGCTGGAGTAATTGAAAGTTGGCCTAAAAATTATAGACTTTATGGTTGGTTAATAATTATGGAGAAAGATGGTAATTTAGGTGCTCATATGCATAAAGAGGGTTGGGTGAGCGGAAGCATATACTTAGAAAGACCAAAAAGAGTTGATAAATTTGACGGTGATTTATTATTTAGCCTTCATGGATCAAATTACCCTACGGATAATAAGGAGTATGAGTCTAAATTATTACAAATTGAAAAAGGAACTATGGTGCTTTTTCCATCTTCGCTTTTTCATGGAACATTTCCATTTAAATCAAATGAAAGGAGAATAACCTTAGCTTTTGATGTGATGCCAGTGGATTAATTATTATATATTGTTTGACAAAAACTTCTCTATTTTATTCCACATTCTATTTCTATGACTGTCTCTTTCCATAAAAATTTCGTGCTCACAGTCCTTAAAATCAATAATCTCATAATTTTTTAATCTTTTGATAGTTTTTAAAGTTTTGACTGGGTCTACGACTCTATCCTCAAGGCTGTTAATTACTAGGACTTTAGTTTCAATTTCTTCTACCCAGCCTTTTTTTCTTATAATTTTAAATCTTTGATTTACTGCTTTAGCAAAGCTATTTGTTATTCCCCACAATCTTATACTTGGATGTTTTCTAACTAATTTTAGAGTTCTCTCATATCTTTTTGGATCTCTAGTTAAGTCGTTTTCTTTAAAAGGGGTTTCAACTCCCATATTTGGTTTAGACCCTACTAAATAATCAGTATCTTTTTTAGCTAAATTCATAAATGCTGATGCAGCCTTTAAAAAACCTTCATTCTTAAAACCCAGCATAGGTGCTGACAAAATTCCCATTCTTAATTTTTTAGGATGTCTATGGAATGCTGATAACATTAAACAACCACCCATTGAATGACCAATACCAATATAAGGCATTGGAAATTTTTTCGTTTCTATAAGCTTTAAGATCTCATCAAAATCTTTATCATGTCTTTCAAAGTTTTTAATATATGACTTTTCAATTTCTTTTATCATTCGTTCAGACATTCCTTGACCACGCCAGTCAAACGAAATAACTGCAAATCCCTTCTTTAGAAATTCATCAATTGTCTCAAAATATTTTTCAATAAATTCATTATGACCTTGTTGAAGAATAATTGTTCCGGAATTATTTTTTTCTTTATTAAGCCAGTAACATACTCTTATTTTTATACCATCATCCATTTTCACATAATTAGAATTTATACCTGCCGGAGCCTTATAGTTTTCAAGTTCAAGGTAAGGAGCTTTCTCAAAATTTTTAATTTCAAACTCTTCCATAATCATCCTCGATACGAATTATGTCATCTTCTTTAATGTCATGACCTAATTGAATTTCGACAAATATAAGCTCATCACTTCCAATATTCTCAATTCTATGAAAAGTATTTTTTGGAATATAGATATAATCATTATCATTAAGCTCCTGTTGTTTATCACCAACCGTAACTTTGCATTTCCCTTTTATAATTTGCCAAAATTCTGCTCTATAGTTATGTTTTTGAAGTGATAACTTTGAATTCACAGAGACTTTTATTTCTTTTATTTGATAACCTAAATTTCTAGCTATTATATGATAGTTGCCCCAGGGTCTTTTCTCAATTTCACCTAAATAATTTTTTGTTAGATTACTACTGCTTTCAATTTTTTTTTCACCTCCTACTCCAAAATGCATATCAACACCTAACTTCAAACATATATCTTCCTCTCTGATTTTTTTGATATTGCTTCTATCTCCACCATTACAATAGCAGATATTTTTATTAGGATTATCTGAAACAAATTCTTCAATTGCTTTATTACTACTTGGATCGCTTGATTTTTGTATAATTACTTTTGAAATACTTTCAAATTCTTCAAGAATTTCTTTGCGTTGATTTTGATTCATGAAGGGCTTTCCTTTTTTCTTTATTAACCATTCATCATTGTTAAGAAGCAGAATTACCTCATCAGCCATTTTTTTTGCATCTTTAAACATTCTAAGATGACCAACATGAACAGGATCGAATCCACCGCTTACTAGGGCAAAATCATATTTTTCTTTCATTTTTGTCTCACAGTTTGGGTATATTATTAAATTTTAATTAAAAACTCTAACTAATATTGACATATTTGTGTTATCAATCTAGCTTCTCGTCACAAATTGGAAAAATACAATGAAAGTAAGAAATTCTTTAAAATCGCTTAAAGGTAGGCACAGAGATAATCGTGTAGCTAAAAGAAAAGGGCGTATGTACATCATTAATAAAACTAATCCTCGTTTTAAGGCAAGGCAAGGTTAGGCATTACTTTATACTAGTAACTCTTATTAAATTAGTTGTTCCTTCAACTTTCAAAGGTAGACCTGCGGTAATTACCACTTTATCACCTATATCTGCTAGCCCACTCTTTTTTACCGTGATCTTTGTAGATTCAATCATTTTTTCTAGATTTTTTTCATCTTTTTGAAGAAAACATAGAACACCCCATGCCAAAGATAGTTTTCTTGCTGTTTCAATAATTGGGGTAATTGTTAAAATAGTTTGGGTGGGCCTTACTCTTGATACCTTTATTCCTGTGGAACCTGACTCTGTATAGCAAACAATAATGGGCGAGGATAAATCATCTGCAAGGGATTTTGCTGCTGTAGCAATAGCATCAGGAGTAGTATTTGGTGTCTGTTCAATTTGATTTGCTAAAATTTTATTATAATTTTTTTCATTTTCAGTACTGTATGCTATTTTGTGCATCATTCTAACAGCTTCAACTGGATAACTACCAGAAGCAGACTCTGCTGATAACATAATGGCATCAGCACCCTCAAAAACAGCATTAGCTACATCAGATACTTCTGCTCTAGTTGGTGTCAGTGATGAGGTCATTGACTCTAGCATTTGTGTTGAAACCACTACAGGCTTTCCATTTACTCTAGATGTTCTAATAATTTTCTTTTGCCAACCAGGAACAGTTTCAATAGGAAGCTCAACACCCAGATCTCCTCTTGCAATCATAATACCATCTGCAATTTGACATATTTCATTAATATATTTTAAAGCTGATGGCTTTTCAATTTTAGCCATGATTGAAATTTTATTATCACATAGTTTCTTTAACTCTTTAATATCTATGGGTTTTTGAACAAAGGATAGAGCAATCCAATCAACATTCAGATTTGAAGCTATTTTTACAAATTTTTTATCTGATAATGATAAGGCTGAAGTTTTTAATTCAGATTGTGGTAAGTTAAGGCCTTTGTTTGACTTAAGGATACCTCCCTGAAGAACTTTAGTTCTAATTGTATTTTTTGTAATACTTGTAATCTTGAGATGAATATTACCATCATCAATAAGAATTAAATGCCCTTTTTTAACTGAATTAAATATCTTTTTATTGGATAAATAAACTCTCTTATTATTTCCTGTTTCCTTAATATTATCTAAAACAAAAATATCACCTTTTTTTAAGATATTTTGATTACTTGAGACATTGCCTATTCTTATTTTTGGACCTTGAAGATCAACTAGTATACCAATCGGTTTTTTAATAATTATTTCTGCTCTTCTGATCTTATAAATGTATTCCTCTAGATCTTTTTCATTTAAATGCGAACAGTTTAGCCGGAATGCATTTGCCCCAGCTTTTGAAAGTTCAATTATTTTTTTTATAGTATTGGAAGATGGACCTAATGTTGCAAGAATTTTTGTTTTTCTTTCTATAAATTCTCTATTATTCATGATTATCTTGTAACAGATTCATTCTAATTTTGTTAAAATCTTTTTATTAATATTTTAAAAGTCATAAAATGATAAATGTTTTAAATGAAAATAAAGAAAGTGATTTTTTAATCATTTGCGATCATGCATCAAATAAAATTCCAACAAAATTTAAAGAACTAGGATTAAGTAAAGAGATATTGGATAGTCATATTGCTTTCGATATTGGAGCAAAGGAGGTAGCTGTATATTTATCTAATATTTTAGAATGTCCATTAGTAATGACAGATTTCTCAAGATTATTAATTGATCCCAACAGAGGAATTGACGATCCAACATTGATAATGAGAATTTCTGATAATAAAATTGTTGAAGGAAATAGAAATATTTATAATTTCAAAAAAAGCAAAGAAAAGGATGAGCGAGTAAAAAAATATTATGATGTTTATCATAATAAAATTTCAGAATTTATTAATTTAAGAGAAAAAGATAAAAAGTATCCTTCAATCATTTCTATTCATAGTTTTACACCTATCTGGAGAAATAAAAAAAGAGATATAGATATTGGTATATTATGGGACAATGATTTTCGTCTACCAGAAATATTTTTTAATTATTTGAAAGAAAATCATAAAAATTTTGTTATCGGAGATAATCAGCCATATTCTGGAAGATTGAAAAATGATACCTTATATAAACATGCAACAATCAATGGTCTTTCAAATATTTTAATAGAAATTAGACAAGATTTAATTACTGAAAAAAAAGGCCAGAAATATTTTGCTAATTTGGTTTCAAAACCTTTATTATCTAATAAAGATAATCCTATTTTATTTAAAAAATCCTTTTATCAATCATTAGCTAAATAAATTATTGGAGGTTAACTTGAAGTTAGAAAAAAAAATTGAAATTGAAGCTGCTGCTTTTAGAAAGC
>Ga0066845_10000088_pt1 | contig 24022 bp, 21 predicted proteins | sample ETNtaG_31_FD_65488 | JGI IMG/M metagenome (GOLD analysis project Ga0066845, IMG submission 65488) | Marine microbial and viral communities from oxygen minimum zone, Eastern Pacific Ocean - ETNP201310SV78 | ecosystem: Environmental > Aquatic > Marine > Oceanic | place: Pacific Ocean: Eastern...
ATCAATTATGTACTGATGGATTACGGAACTGGAGCAATTATGGGTGTTCCAGGGCATGATGAAAGAGATTTTGAGTTTGCAAAAAAATACGATATTGCCATAAAGCGTGTAATTGATTCCGAAGCAGAACTACCTTTTTCTGGATCAGGCCCTCTTGTAAATTCAGAAGATTTAAATGGATTAATGCCTGATGAAGCATTCGACAAGATTTCAAATATTCTGGCAGAAAGTAATGATGCCAAGATTTTATATCAATACCGGTTAAGGGACTGGGGCATAAGTAGACAGAGGTATTGGGGTTGCCCAATACCTATGGAATATAAAGATGGAGAAGCTAGACCAGCAAGTACACTACCTGTCTTATTACCAGTAAATAGAGATGGGACATATGAACCGCTACATCAAAATGAATCGTTTCGGTACCCAGAACCAGGCATTGAAAGAGAAACCGATACATTTGATACATTCATGGAGTCATCCTGGTATTTTGCTAGGTACATGTCAGCTCAAAATAATAAAAAAGTTTTTGATGAGAATACCAACTACTGGCTACCAGTTGATTTATATATTGGTGGGGTAGAACATGCGATTCTTCACTTACTTTACTCACGTTTTTTCTTCAAAGTTCTTAGAGATCTTGGTTTGGTTGAGGGAGATGAGCCTTTTAAAAAATTACTTACACAAGGTATGGTCCTTAAAGATGGGGCTAAGATGTCAAAATCAAAAGGGAATACCGTTGATCCAAAGGAATACATTGAAAATTATGGTGCAGATTCCATCAGAACTTTTATGATCTTTGCTAGCCCACCAGAACAATCTTTGGAATGGTCAGATAATGGCTTGGAAGGCTGCCACAAATTTTTGAAACGTTTATGGGCTCTTTCTTATAGAATCAAAAGCCTTAAAGACAAAGATTTCGGTAAGTCAAAAGACATATTAATTGACGAATGCAAAGATTTATTTATAAAAATAAATGATGACTATGATAAAAGACTAAATCTAAATACCGTTGTTTCCTCATGTATGGAAATTCTAAATAATATAAATAAAAGATTTACTGCTAAAGGTATTGAAGCATCTAAAGAAGACTTAATGACAGTTTATGATTTCTTACTCGTCGCCCTATCTCCAATTGCACCACATATAACAGAGAACCTATACCAAGAAGTACTAGGAAAAGAATTGCAAGAAGCAAAGTGGCCTGATAAAAAGTTTTTTGAAAAGAATGAAAGTGAAATTAAATATTTAATTCAAGTAAATGGAAAAGTTAGAGCAAATATAATGATTGATTCTGCTTTGAGTGAAGAAGAAGTAAAACAACTATCAAAAGAACATGAAAATGTATCAAGACATCTTGAAAACAAGGATATAATTAAAGTGATATTTATAAAAAATAAGCTTATTAACTTTGTACATTCGTAATCTAACAATTTTATTTTTCCTTGCATCGTGTTCTGTGACAACAATCAATTCAGACAATATAAGTTTTGATGATTCTTTTGGTAATTTAGAGAAATATGAATTAAAAAAGTGCCTGAAGAGCGTAACTGAAGAAATAAATTTCAGAGATTTATCTTTTACATTTGCGGCTGAAAATATTAATAGCCAGGGGCTTGAGTTTAATACTAAATACGTTGGAAAGTTAATTCTGGAACTCCCAAACCAAAGTAAAGAGTTGCCTTTGATGGCTATGCGCATGCAAACCACTAACTATATATCTAGCAATATGGCTGATGAAGAGAAAAAAAGACTTAAGACACTAATAATTTCCGACATCTGTAAAAATATAATCAATCATGCCAAGTAAACAACTTAAGGCTATAAAATTTTTTTCATCCTCATCTCTTAATTCAAACAAATTCATTATTTTTGGCGATGAATATGTTTTGTCCTATAGAACAAAAAAATACTGTCTTAAAGACTAGATATTAACTTGCTTGAAAAAAGTTATATTGATATGGCAGACGATAATTTCAACGAGAGCCTAGATCAATGCTTGATGTCTAATAGCCTTTTTAATGAAGAAAAAGTTGTATTCATAAGCTTAGCTAAAAATAGATTGAATAAAGAGCTCAATGAGAGATTTGCAAAAATTATAAATTACCAAACAGACAACCTTTTGATTATAGAAATTAGTAATTTATCAAAGAAAATAATTGAACGTGACATAATAAGCAAGCACGATGGGGACGCAGTTTTCATTGATTGTTCACCACCTTATGATTCTGAGATTGAATCCTATCTTAAAGAAAATTTACCTGATTTTTTAAATAAAAGTGAAAACATAAAGGTTCTTCTTGAGATGTATGAAGGAAACTTTTCATCTTTATTAAATGACTTAGAAATTTTAAAAATACTTGAAATAGAGAATGAAAAAGCGGCAATGGAAGTATTTACAAATAATGGAGATAAGAATAATTTTAAGCTTATAGAACATATGAGCAAGAATGAGTCTGAATCTGCTCTTTCAATTATTGACTCAATGAAAAAGAAGGACAGAAATTCAGTGCCACTATTAATTTGGATCCTAGCCAGAGATATTAATGCCATAAAATTTATTAAGGACGGCAAAAATTTAAAGCCTTTAGGTATTTGGGATAATCAAATTAGCATGTACCGAAAGATATCAGATAGAACATCAAAACAATCGTTGGAAAAATCTATTAATAAGCTAGATTCTATTGATAAATGTTTCAAAGGTGTCTTACAGGGCGATCCTTGGAATGGCATTAAAAGTATTGTTTTGGAACTATCTTCTTAATTGAAAAGAGATTTTATCCAGTTCCAAAGTATTGCAATTAGTCTTTGAAAAAATCCTAGCTCTTCAACTGAGTCTAGGTAAACTAGTTCTGTTTCAACAATAACATTATTCTCATCATCAATGACTCTTAGTGTGCCTGCGCTATCATAAGCAGTAATTGGAGCTAGTATCTGAGATCCCGCTGAAACTTCAAAACTTAAGTTATCTCTTTTATCTTTCTGAAGTGTAAGAATGATATCTTCTTTAAGACCAATTGATACATAATCACTTTTGCCAGCTACAACTCTCAAGTCTTTAATTGGCTCTGACTCTGAAAATAGCTTTTCAGTTGTAAAGTACCTGAAACCATAGTCCATAAGTGCTGAAACATCATTGAACCTTTTATCATCTTCACTACCTAACACTACAGCCACCAATCGCATGTCACCTCTAACTGCAGAGCCTACTAGACAATATCCGGCTGCTTGTGTGTATCCTGTTTTTGCACCATCAAAAATATCGCTTCGCCACAATAATCTATTTCTATTTTGTTGTTTTATTCCAGCAAAAGTGAAAGATTTTTGTGAATATAATTTGTAATGCTCTGGAAACTCATTAATTAATGCACTTGTTAATAATGCTAGATCATAAGCTGATGTAACATTAAGTGGATCAGGTAGGCCTGTAGCATTATTAAAAGAGGTATTTTCCATTCCAAGTTCGGATGCATAACCATTCATTAGGTAAGCAAAGTTTTCTTCACTGCCTGCAGCATGCTCAGCGAGAGCAACACTTGCATCATTTCCAGATTGAATAATCATTCCCTTAATAAGGTCAGAAACTTTAACCTTCTTACCTTCTTGAATAAACATTCTAGACCCTTCTGTTTTCCATGCTTTTACTGAGATTTTAGGAGCATCTTCTAAGCTAATGAAATCTTCTTTGATGTAATCGGCAACAACATAACTTGTCATCAATTTGGTAAGGCTTGCAGGCTCTACTGGTTCATCAGCATTAAAGCTTACTAATATTTTTTTTGTATTTGGTTCATAAAGAATATAGCTCCCTACCCCAAGATCTGGCGGGTTAGGAATTGCAGCTCCAGCCACTAGACTGAAAGCCAATGCTAAGTAAATTTTAATTTTATTCATCAAATCTCTTCGAAATCTCTACGGCAAGCTGGTGAACTGCTAATGCATACTTGCTACTTCGGTTATATTTAGTTATTACCCGGAAATTGTCAAACCCTAAATATAACTTTGTTTTGCCTTGTTCATAAACTAATAAAGGAGAGATCTTTTCTTCAAAGACTTTTTTTATCTCAAAACCCTCATTATCTAAATCAGTGGTAGTAATTTTTGTTCTAAAATTATTGAGATTGAACGGCAGTTCTAATGCAGAAATATCTTCATCATTAAGTTCTTGATATTTTTCACTAACATCTACTTCTGAAACTGCATTTGAGTTTTCTTTCCAGCCATTTCCCTTTAAGTAGTTTGCTACACTAGCAATACCATCTTTTCGAGAATTATACATATCAACAGCGCCATCATTGTCATAATCGACTCCGTAAAAGTTATAGCTTGAAGGAATAAATTGTCCGAGACCTAAAGCTCCTGACCATGAGCTTTTAATTGCCTTTGGATCAAAATTATATTTTTTTGAAAGAATGAATAATTGAATTAGTTCTTTCTGCCAAAAAGTATTTTTTGGTTCAAAAGCTCTTGTAAAAATAGTATCAAGAGGATTATATGTACCCAAATAGCTGCCATAATTTGTTTCACATCCAATAATTGAAGCAATATAAAACTTTGAGACTCCAAATTCATTCTCTACTTTTTCAAGAATATCGAAATTATTTTTCACAAATTTCACTCCATTATTTATTCTCGAGCTAGTCACATATCGATTTCTATATCTATCCCAAGTTGCCTTAACTTCAGGCTGATTCTGTCTTGCAGTCTCTGCTTTTTTTGATGGGACAGCCTGGACTAGGTAGCTTTTAACTTCTTCTTCGGTTAAATCAGATGTTTCAGTAGCGAATTTTATAAAAGCTTTTATATCTTCCCTTTCTAGAACATTAGAATTTACATTAAAACTTAGCAAAACTATAAGAAGGAACCGAATCATTTTAAAAAACCTCTAGATGTAAATATTAATCCAAGCATTATTGAAAAGCATAACAAAGATGAGCCTCCCTTAGTAAAAAAAGGTAATGGAAGTCCCACTACAGGGATCATTCCACTCACCATTAGAATATTAAGCAAAAAACTAAAACCGATAACTAATGTGCAATATGTACCTATAAAGTAAGGTGATAAATCACTTGTTAACCTCTTTTCAGTCATTGTTAAAAGTGTGGTCAAGACAATGAAACCTGCCAACATTAGAAGAATTAGAAAGACGCCTAGAAAACCAAATTGTTCTGCGTAGATAGAAAAAATAAAGTCTGTATCAGCTTCAGGGAGAAAATTAAATTCATTTTGTTTGCTGTTTAAAAATCCTTCTCCTGTAAATCCGCCAGAACCAATACTTATTTCTGATTGAAGTATGTTCCATTTTTCAGATAAATCTTGATCAGAAGAAAACCAACTAGTAATTCTACCTTTTTGATAAGAAGTTAAGCCAAAACTATAAATTATTGGTGAAAGCAGTATTCCAAAAACCCCCATCCCAATAAAATAAAAGCGGTGTGCACCGCATATAAAAAGAAACATTAGGCCCAACAAAATATAAACTATGCCTGTGCCTAAATCGGGTTGAATGATTATTGGCATTGCCGATAAAAACAAAACACCTAATAAGAATAATGTTCTAAATCTTGTAAATTTGAAGTTATAAAATCGTAAATATTGAATAGCAAATAAGGCAAAAGTGATCTTCATAAATTCAGATGGCTGTAAACTTAAAAATCCAAAATCTAACCACCGCTTAGAACCATTAATTTCATTACCAAATATTTCGACACTCAATACCATCAAAATATTTGCTAAAAAGAGGATCCAGCCGAAAGAAAGAATCCTATTCAAATTTATCTGGTTGAATATCAAAGCAACAATTAGAATGACAAAGATATTTATCAACAAAAATCTTAAGAAATAATTTATATCAATAGATGTAACAGAATAAATTGTTAAAGAACCCATCAAAACAATTACTGCAAGGGAGAATAAAATAATAGAGTTTCTTAAATTAAATATCATCTAATAACTCCTCTAAAACTTGTTTAGCAATTGGTCCTGCAACCCTGCCACCACTTTCGCCATTCTCAACTATTACCGCTATTGAATACTTTGGATTATCGTAAGGGGCATAACCGATAAAAATTGCATGGTCTCTAAGAAGCTCATTACTTCTAACTTCGTCATACTCTTCTCTAGAATTTATATCTACAACCTGAGCTGTTCCACTTTTACCAGCCAACTTTAAATCGCCAGCATTAATCCTAAATCCAGTGCCATTTGGTGAATAGATCACGTCAGTGAGTGATTGATGCAACCTGCTCCAATCTTCATCTGTTAAGTTTTCAGCTAAATTAAGCATGTTATCTTTTTTAGTAACCATGAAGGGAAGTTGATAGTTACCTTTTTTTGCCAATATTCCAGATATTAATGATAGATGCAGGGGTGTAGTGAGCATGTATCCCTGTCCAACACCAAGATTAATAAAATCACCTTTAAAAAGCTCTTTGCCAAAATTTTTGTATTTCCATGCATCATTAATTAAGGGGCTGAATTGATGTGGATAGCAATCCTCACAGAGCTTCGATCCAAAACTAGATGACTTTAGAAAGTCTACAAATAAGTCTTTTTCGTATCTTATCGATAGATTCATAAAAAAAGGGTTTGAGCTCTCAACTAAAGCCTTTCTTAAATCTGTAAGTCCATGACCGCCTTCTCTCCATGCATTAAAAACTCTTTCCTCCTCCTCAAACCTAAAGAACCCATCATCAAAAATAGTCTCTTCCCAGTCGGTATAACCATTATTCAGAGCAAATACAGTCAATAACGGTTTGATAGTCGATGCAGGTGGATATAAACCCATAAATGCTCTATTAAAAAGTGGCCTTGATGGATCATTCAATAGATCCTGATACTGTAAAGAAGATATATCTCTTAGGTCATTAGCACTAATGGATGGTGTGCTAATTGCGACCGGAATACTAAAATCACTCAAATCAATAACTACCACTGAGCCTTTTCTATCATTCATTAACTCATAAGCTAGCTTTTGTGCTTCGAAATCTATTGAGATATAGAGCTCTTGGCCTTCTTGAAAAGGATCCACATCAGTAGTTACCCTCTTATCTCCTCTAGCATTTCTTTGAAAATATTTTTTTCCATGTTGGCCTTGTAGTTCTTTTTCATAGACTCTTTCAATACCAGATTTACCTACTTTTCTCCAAAGCCTAGAGTCATACTCATCAATTTTTGGAGAGAAATAATTAATATCAGTATTATTGATATAGCCCATGTGGCCCAGTACATGAAAAATTGATGGATGGTTATTGTATTCTCTTTCGTAACCCTCAATTACCGAAAAACCTCTGAGGTCCGATCCCCTTACAAGGTACTTTGCTAAGTCTTGCTGAGAGATTTTATCTATAACTATTTCTGATTTTCTATACCTCAAAGAGTTCGAGACAAGATCTTTTAAATCATTTAATTGGATTTGATCTGAAAAAATAGTCGACAGTATTTCAATGGACTCTTCACTTGGTTTTTGCTCTATATCCACTGCTAATGAAAATATTTTTCTATCTTCTGCTAGAACTACTCCATCACGCGATAATATTCTGCCTCTTTTTGGGTAGATATACTCAAAAGCATTAATATTCTGTTCTCTTAAGGCCTTTAGTTCATTTCCTTGAATAATTTGTAGGTAAAAAAAACGGCCTAAAACCAAGAATAAAATGATCAGGAATACAGTTAGAAGAATATTTGTTCTAGTTCTATAAGTATGTATCTTATTGTCTTTCAATTTTGGTGGTATGGATGGTTATTAAATATACAATTGGCTCTATAAATCTGTTCTAAGAGCATTACACGGAAAACTTCGTGAGAAAACTCCATATCTGAGAAAGAAATTATGCCTTTAGCTTCTTTTTTTATTTTTTCAGACAAACCAAATGCGCCACCTATTACCAATTTAATTTTTTGATTAGATTTATAAAGAGTTTTTGAGAATTCTTCGGACGACATCTTGAGCCCTGTCTTATCAAAACAAATATATTCGTTTTTTCCTACCTTATCTAATAGCAAGCTGCTCTCATACTCAATTTGTTGCTGCATGGATGTAAATTTCTTTTTAACTGGCAAACTGATTACCTCTATGTCCATATTTTTTTTTATGTTTTTTAAAAAATGGTTCTCAAAACTTTCAGCATTTTTAGTTTTATTCGATTGGATGTATAAAAGAGAGATTTTCATCTAGCTTTTCGGTCCCATAAAGACTCTAGGTCATAATGTTCTCTTGAATCTTCAGACATAATATTAATTATTACTTCGCCAGCATCTATAAGAATCCAATCTTTAGACTCAGTTCCTTCCGTGCCAAGTATCTGTACCTTTTTGCTCTTTAAGTTTTCAATTACCTTATCTGCAATAGACTGAATATGTCTGCCAGAAGTTCCAGAAGCTACCAAAATAAATGAAGTAAAAGAAGAAATTTTTTCTACTTCAAAAGAGCAGATGTTAATTGCCTTGAGCTCATCCAATGAGTCTTTACATGTTTTAACGATTTCTTTTGAGGACTTTAGTTTTGGTGCCATTTAATGAAATTATAATCATTTAATTAGCTTATCGATAATAAGCTGTTGAAAACCTTGAAAATTTTTATTTCCACACATAAGAATTATTTTTTTTGTCTTATTTTTTTTGCAAATACTTTCCAGATCGCTTAGTTCTAATTCTTTTGCATCATCTTTAAATTTTTTCTTCTGTTCTTCATTTGCATTAATTACATAAGCTTTATTCTTTGAAAAAATTTCAACCAATTTCTGATCATGGATACCATTTCTCATTGAATTTGAGCCAAGCTCGACAATTAGCTCAACTTCCTCATTTTCTTTTTTGGCAATAGATAATGTTTCTTTGATTGCGGTAGGGTGATGTGCGAAATCATCTATAACTTTAAAAAAATCGTCTTCAAAGATTGTTTCATATCTTCGTTTCACTCCCCCATAGCTTTCAAGAGCTTGAAGAATTGCAGCTTTTGGCAATATGTCCTCTAAAACGCTGAGTGTTAAGAGTTTATTTTCATAATGAATATCATTTGCATCAAAATTGAGTTGAATTATCTCTGTCTTTAGTTTGGATTTATTTAAATGCTCTATAAATGATTGTCTAACTTTTTTTGCATTTATTAAAACTTTAGATTGAATTGGCATGCTTTCAATAAGCTCAAAAAAGTTCTTTTCTATCATCTCGATATTTGCATAGATATCAGCATGATCAAACTCGATATTATTTATTAATAGAACGCTTGGTTTGTAGTGAAAAAATTTTGGTTTCTTGTCAAAAAAGCTAGTGTCATATTCATCTGCCTCAATAATGAATAATTCAGAAGGCGATATGTTCCATGACTTTTGCAGTGTATTTGGAATGCCAGCTATTAGGTAATTAGGATCCAAATTATTTTGTATTAAGACGTGAGAAATCATCGAAGTTACTGAAGTTTTACCATGCGTACCAGAAACTGCTATAACTTTTTTACTAGAAAGCACATTCTCATAAAGCCATTTTGGTCCAGATATAATTTCTTTTTTATTTTCTTGTATCTTCTGTAATAACTTATTTTCTCGAGATATTGCATTCCCAATTATGTATAAATCAGCATCCATATAATTGCTTTCCTCATAACCTTCTGAAAAATTTATTCCTAGCGCTCTCAATTCATCAGACATGGGTGGATAAACTTTATTATCACAGCCATAAACTTCGTGATTAAGCTCACGAGCAATTTGGGCCAAGTTGCCCATAAAGGTCCCAGAAATTCCTAGAAAAAAAATTTTCATGCTTTTAGTTGTGTTAAATGGAGTATAAGATAACTGTGATGAAAAATGCATTCTATGCGCAATCTGGTGGCGTTACTTCTGTTATAAATTGTTCTGCTTACGGCTTGATTTCCAAGTTCCAAAAAGACTTTTCTACAGCAAATATATATGCCTCAAAAAATGGGATTGTAGGACTTCTTGAAAATCAACTTTATGACTTAAGTAAGACCACTAAACCGATAGAAAACTTATTAGAAATGCCAGGAGGTGCTTTTGGCTCATGCAGGTATAAATTACCAGATCTAAATGATGATAAGTTCTATAAAGACTTATTTGAACGTCTTGATAAGTTATTTATTGGTTATTTTTTCTATAACGGCGGCAATGACTCAGCTGATACATGTCTTAAAGTAGCAAAGGCTGCAGAAAAATTTGGTTATGATCTTAAAGCAATAGCTGTACCAAAAACAATTGATAATGATTTAGCAGTTACAGATAATTGTCCTGGTTTTGGCTCAGTCGCAAAATATGTAGCTATATCAGCAAAAGAAGCATCCATGGATATCAAATCTATGTGTAAGACTTCAACCAAGGTATTTGTTCTGGAAGTAATGGGTAGGCATGCAGGCTGGATAGCAGCTGCTGGTGAATTAGCAAACAATGAAGAAGAAACTTTCGTACATAAAATACTATTACCTGAAGTTAGGTTTGATGAAGAAAAGTTCTTAGCTGGAGTAGAAGACGATGTAAATAAATATGGCTATTCTGTCATTGTTGCTTCTGAGGGGCTTAAAAATATGCATGGTGAACTGTATGCTGCCTCTGCTGAAAAAGACTCCTTTGGTCATAGTCAGCTCGGTGGACTAGCTCCAAAAATTGCTTCTTTAGTTACTAATAATTTAGGGTTTAAAAACCATTGGTCCGTTGCAGATTATCTACAAAGAAGTGCTAGACATATTTCGTCATTAACAGATATTGAACAAGCTATAGCTGTGGGTAAAGCAGCTGTTAAACTGGCTGCAGAAGGGCAATCTGGCGTTATGCCAGTAATAAAAAGAATAAGCAATAACCCGTATGAATGGGAAATATCTGTGGGTGATTTAAAAGATATAGCTAATGAGGAAAAGACTGTTCCATCAAATTATATAACTGAAGATGGCTTTAGAATAACTTCTGCTGGTCAAGAGTATTTAAGACCACTTATTGTCGGGGAAAGTTTTCCAAAATTTTCTGATGGAATACCAATCTACGAAAATCTTGATTTACATCTAAGAGAAATTTAATTCGCTAACCTTATTTTTTAATAAATCAATTAGTTCCTCAACATCATCCTCATTTAAAAATGAACCAATCTCTAGTTTTTGGTTGCCGCTAGTTATAAATAGTCTTTTTTTAGTTTTATAGTCTACGACCGAGAACTTACTTAGAAATCTATCAAAAGCAAACTCATTTCTGCCTTTCTTAAATTTTACAAATAACTTGTCTAGATATATCTCCTCAGATTGGTTTACCCAGTTCCTATTAATTCGAAGAACAGTAATCAAAGCAATAATCTCAAGCCCAGCAAATGGCAAGATCATTGTTGCCCCTAAAATAAAAAAACCGATGCCAAATGTTAGGCATAATAATGATAAGAATCCAAAGAAAATAAAATTCTGACTCACTGAAGATGACTTATTGGGTTTTAGTATTAAAGACAGAGAATCTTTATTGGTTTTTTTTATGATCATATAGATATCTTATCTGGTGTTTATTTCTCTAGAAAAAAGATTTTCGTTGTTTAAATTGCACTAATATTGCAGAATACTGTCTAATTTAGAAGAATGAAAAATTATATCAAGCTTATGTTAATCATGCTCTCATTTGAGGTTTTCTCAAATGATTTGCTTTCCATTTATAAAGAAGCTTTAGAAAAAGATCCTGAATTTAATTCGAAAAAAGCTGATTTAGCAATATCAAAAGAATTCCTGAATCAGTCAAGATCTAATCTCATGCCTCAAGTAAGAGTAAATGCTGGTACTAATTGGAATGAGTACTACCAGGATAGACAATTACAAAATGACTACAATACTTTTTCATATGGATTAAATGTAAGCCAACCACTTTTTAGATTAGATAAATGGTTTGCTAATAAACAAGCAAAAGAAAATGTTGAGGCAGCAGAAGCACAATTTGCCTATCAGCAACAGAATCTAATTATTAGAGTTACTAGTGCATATTTTAAAGTTTTATCTGCGAAGGCTAACTTAGAGGCAAAAATTGCGACAGAGAAAGCTCTTAAAAATCAGTACGAAGCAGTCTTACAAAGATTTAATACTGGTTCTGTTTCAAGAATTGAATTAGCTGAGGCAAAAGCTGCGCTCAATAGAGCAGAATCAGACAAAGTTCAGGCTGAAGGAAATGTAGATATAAGTTTTGAAGAACTAAATTCTATAGTTGGGCGACAAGTAAAGCTTATTACACCTTTAAATACATCTTTAGAATTTAAAGCCCCAAGAACAGATATAGATAATGAAGTGACTAAAGGTTTGAGTGCAAATTACTTAATCCTAGAAGCTAAAAATAGGGTTGAAGCTGCAGATGCAAACACAAAATCAAAAACCTCAAACTATTTGCCAAAGATTGATTTAAGTGCAAATGCTAATAGAAGAACGTCAAAACAATACACTTTTGATGGTGTAGACTCAAACATTGATCTTCCATTTTCTATACCTGAAGAAACTGAAAATAGAATTTATTCTATTCAATTCTCTATGCCACTTTTTACTTCAGGGCTCAATAACTCACAAAGAAGACAAGCACTACTACAAGAAGTTAAAACAGAAGAGCAGTTAATTCTGATTGAGAGAGGTATTGTTCAAGAAATTCGATCATTATATACCGCATTGAGAACAGCAGAATTAAATATTTCTTCACTTAAGTCAGCTGTTGAGAGCTCCAAAGATGCTCTGGAAGCTACAAGAGTTGGTTACGAATTAAATTCTCGAAATCTTATAGATCTACTTCAAGCAGAGAGAAATTATTCTGAATCGATAAATAATCTCTCACAGGCAACATATGGTTTCATAGTTACCTCTTTACAGTACAAAAGAGCTGTAGGAAATCTCGCTCCAGGCGATGTTATAGAACTCAATAAACAATTTAAATAAGTGCCTGAGCTACCAGAAGTAGAAACAACAAAACGAGGGGTCGAACCCTATCTAAAGAATCAAACTATTAGTTTCATTACGACTAGAAATAAAAATTTAAGAATCCCATTTAACTCAGGCCTTAAAAACAAAATAATTAAATCCAAAATAAAGAATATTTCCAGACGAGCAAAATATATAACATTAGATTTTGCCAATGGCTATTCAGTGGTAATTCATTTAGGCATGACTGGAAATTTGAGAGTTTCAAAACAAACTAATTTTTTAAAACATGATCACATAATTTTTGGCCTCAGCTCAAAGAATCATTTAATTTTTAATGATGTTCGAAGATTTGGTCTTATACAAATTTATAAAACCAATGAAGGATTCTATTTACTTAACAACAATGGTCCAGATCCTTTTGAGAAAAAAGCTACAAAAGAATATCTTTACAAAAAAATTAAAAATTCTAGTGCATCGATAAAATCAATATTACTCAATCACACAATAATCTCAGGAATTGGAAATATATATGCTTCAGAAATATTATTCAAAACAAAAATTTCCCCTCTTAAAGAAGGTAAAGATATCACAGCGAATCAGTGTAATGAAATTCTAAAAGCAAGCAGATTAATCCTTAAAAAAGCGATAAAAGCTGGCGGAACAACGCTAAATGACTACTTTAATGCAGAAGCAAAACCGGGTTATTTCAAGATTCAATTGAATGTATATGACAGAGGTGGGCAGCGATGTAAGAGCTGCAAATCAAAAATAATTAGGATTGTTCAGAGCAACAGAAGTACTTTTTTTTGCAATAAATGTCAGAAAACTTAATTCTTTAATTTGCGCTTTAACATTTCTTCTATATCAGGATGAACAAATTTTGTTATATCTCCATCATAGCTAGCTAATTCTTTTACCATGCTCGATGATATGAAAGAAAGTTTTTCATTGGGTGTAAAAAATACACTCTCTATTTCAGAATTCTGAGAACGATTTATGCTTGCGATTTGAAATTCATACTCAAAATCTGAAACTGCTCGCAATCCCCTGATTATCGCTTTGGCATTGAGTTCTTTTGCTAAGTCTACAGTCAGTTTTGAGTCTAGACCTACACAATCAATATTTTCCTGGTCAGAAAATAATTCACTAATCATGCTCACTCTGTCTTCTAATGAAAATAAATATTTTTTTGAAGAGTTTTTCACAACCGCAATTGTTACTTTATCGAAAATCTTCAATGCTCTATTTAAGATGTCATTGTGTCCGTTTGTAAATGGATCAAATGATCCTGGGTAGATTGCAGATTTCATATATCTAAACTTACATAATTTATCATTCACTGTAAAACCATTGCTAAGCACTAACAAATGGATTAATTAAGCTTTTTTTATATTGAAAATTTTGGGTTCGTATCTAAAATTAAATATAGGCACATTATTTAAGGAAAGGTAAAAATGAATGACGAAACTAAATGTCCAGTAATACACGGATCTAATACAAAAACAGCTGGCAGCCACTCGAATGTTAATTGGTGGCCACAACAATTAAACCTAAATATTCTGCATCAACATGACACCAAAACTAACCCTATGGATGGTGATTTTGATTACAAAGAAGAGTTCAGCAAAATTGACTATAAGGCTTTAAAGCAAGACCTTTATGATCTTATGACTGATTCGCAAGACTGGTGGCCTGCCGATTATGGTCATTATGGTCCTTTTTTTGTGCGACTAACATGGCATGCGGCCGGAACTTATAGAATAGGTGATGGTAGAGGTGGTGCTGGAACAGGTGCGCAAAGATTTTCTCCTCTCAATTCTTGGCCAGACAATGGAAATTTAGATAAAGCCCGAAGACTCCTTTGGCCAATTAAACAGAAGTATGGCAAACAGCTGAGTTGGGCAGATTTGCTTGTATTAGCAGGAAATGCTGCGATTGAATCAATGGGTGGAAAAACATTTGGATTTGGCGGAGGAAGACCTGATATTTGGCATCCAGAAGAAGACATATATTGGGGCCCCGAGGAAGAGATGCTTGGCAATAATAGGTATGTAGGTGAGAGACTATTAAATAATCCCCTAGCTGCCGTTCAAATGGGACTTATTTATGTGAATCCACAAGGACCAGATGGAAATCCTGACCCAAAGAAAAGTGCACACGATATAAGAGAGACATTTGGCAGAATGGCTATGAATGATTATGAAACAGTAGCACTCATAGCAGGAGGCCATACTTTTGGTAAATCGCATGGTGCTGGTGATGATGGACTTGTTGGTGTAGGTCCAGAAGATGCACCTATGGAACAACAACAATTTGGTTGGAAAAGTGGCTATGGTAAAGGAAAAGGCAGAGATACGATAACAAGTGGTCTCGAAGGGCCTTGGACAAAAAATCCAGCACAATGGGATAACGGCTATTTTGAAAATCTTTTCAAATACGAGTATGAACTAGTTAAAAGTCCGGCTGGTGCATTTCAATGGCATCCAATTGACCTAGAAGAAGAAAATCATGCGCCTGACGTGGAAGACTCAAATATCAAAGTAACAACAATGATGTTGACCTCAGATTTAGCGCTCAGAGAAGATCCTGAATACAGAAAAATTTCATTGCATTTTAAGGACAATCCTGAAGAATTTGCTGATGCATTCGCAAGAGCATGGTTTAAGCTTCTGCATAGGGACATGGGCCCTAAGGTCAGGTACTTGGGGCCTGAAGTGCCAGAGGAAGATTTAATTTGGCAAGATCCTGTACCACAAGGCAACAAAAACTATGATATTGAGAAAGCTAAACAACTTATTACTGAAGCAGGCCTGACTATTCAAGAAATGGTTGAAACTGCATGGGCAAGTGCTTCAACGTTTAGAAACTCTGACCTGCGTGGTGGCGCTAACGGTGCAAGAATAAGATTTGAACCAATGAAGAGCTGGCAATCAAATAATAAGGATCAGCTTAATAAGGTGCTAGATGCTTTAACAAAAGTTTCTGATGAAGTTGGTGCGTCATTAGCAGATATGATTGTGTTAGCTGGTAATGTTGCAATTGAACAAGCAAGTGGTGCTGATGTTCCTTTTACCCCAGGTAGAGGCGATGCAACTGAGGAACAAACTGATGCAGAATCCTTTGCAGTTTTAGAACCATTGGCAGATGGTTTTAGAAACTATCAAAAAACTGAATATTCAGTAAGCCCAGAAGAAATGCTTGTAGATAAATCTCAATTACTAGGTCTTACTGCACATGAAATGACAGTGCTAGTTGGAGGGATGAGATCACTTGGTATCACGAGAGATAATTTAGGAAACTTTTCTGAAGATACTAACACTCTTGATAACGAATTCTTTAAGAAACTTCTTGATATGAATGTAGCTTGGAGACCAGATGGCAATAATTCTTATGAAGGTGTAGATAAAGTTTCAGGTGAAGTCATTAGGACAGCTTCAAGAGTTGATCTAGTATTTGGTTCTAATTCACAGCTCAGGTCTTTAGCAGAAGTATATGCTTCAGATGATGCTGGAGATAAATTTAAAAATGACTTTATTGCTGCTTGGAATAAAGTAATGAATGCAGATAGGTTCGATATTTAAATTAACCTTATTTTTTATAAAAGGGCTTCATTTTGGAGCCCTTTTTTTATCTTAAAAATATAGATAGGCTGGCATGCTTTTATCTTTTCAAATATGCTGGTTATATGAAGAATAATTTTACTTTTTTTGTTAAGCCAGCAATCCTAAAAGCGGCTTTTTTTATCTTTTCATTCTTTTCTTTTCAATCATCTCAAATCATTGCAGAAGAGAATATAAATTTATTTGATCCAATGGATGTCTTTGAGCTTGAATGGGCTTCTGACCCGCAAGTATCTCCAGATGGCCAAACAATAGTATATGTGAGACGTTCGAATGATGTGATGAAGGATCGTGTTAAATCAAATCTTTGGCGTATTCAAAAAAATGGAGAAGGTCATAGACCATTGCATTCAGGTTTAAGCAATTCTTATTCTCCGCGCTGGTCACCAGATAATAAAAAAATTGCTTTTGTCTCCAGTAGTTCTGGTTCTACACAAATTCATATGCATTGGGTGGGATCAGGTGAAACAGCTGCCATAACTCAACTGCAAGCATCCCCTTCGAGCCTTTCTTGGTCACCTGATGGCAAATGGTTGGCATTCACAATGAATGTAAAAGGAGAAAATATTTCATTTGTAGAGCAAAGAGATAAACCAAAAGGAGCTTCATGGGCAAAGAAGCCAATTGTAGTAACAACCACTAGATATCAATATGACGGTCGAGGTATTGTTGAACCATCTTATCGACATATATTTGTAGTACCAGCTGATGGAGGTTCTGCACGTCAATTAACAAATGGTAATTTCAATCACTATGGTGCTCTTTCATGGTCAGCAGACAGTAACAGCATCTACTTTTCTGCTCATAGATCACCAAACTGGGAGCTAATTAGTGGTGAAGCTGATATTTACAAAATTGATGTATCAGATAAAAAGCTAACCCAAATTACAGACCAAGTGGGTGAAGAAAGATCACCAGCTATATCTCCTAATGGGCAAATGATGGCCTTTTATGTAAAAGAAAGACGTCCACTTGCCTATACCCCAAGCAGGATTGCTGTGATGAATCTAGATACTAAAAAAATTCAGATTATATCTAATGACTTAGATGATGATGCTGATAGTCTTTATTGGTCCGAAGATAATGCATCGATCTATTTTGCTTTTGATCAAAGAGGTGAAAGAAAACTTAGACAAATCGATTTAATTGGAAATTTAACTGATATTGCAGGCAATGTTGGAGGCACCACAATTGGAAGGCCCTACATATCAGGAGACTTTCATACAAGTAATGGGACTATTGCATTCACATATGGAAAGACTGACAGACCTGCTGACATAGCTATTGTTGAGAATAGAAAAACTAGAGTTCTAACACAGTTGAATGAAGATATTCTTGGCCATCGTAACTTAGGCAAAGTTAATGAAATCACTTATAAATCTTCTTTTGACAATCAAGAAATCCAGGGCTGGTATATTACGCCCCCTGATTTTGATCCAAGTAAAAAATACCCTTTAATCTTAGAAATTCATGGAGGACCTCATCTTGCTTATGGTCCTCACTTCTCAGCTGAACTGCAGATAATGGCTTCTGCTGGATACATTGTTTTTTACGATAACTATAGAGGCAGCTCTTCTTACGGAGAAGACTTTGCTCTTTTACTTCAATATAAGTACTCAAGCCCGGAGGATTTTGCTGACCATATGTCAGGCATTGATGCACTTATTAATAAAGGCATAGTTGATGAAAGAAATCTATTTATTGCTGGAGGAAGTGCTGGGGGAATAGCAACAGCATATGCAGTAGGTCTTACTGATAGATTTAATGCTGCTGTGTCTTCAAAGCCAGTAATTAACTGGTTAAGTAAACCATTGACTGCTGATTCGATGGTGGGACAAATTTATCATCAGTTTCCAGGACCTCCATGGGAACACCTTGAGCATTATTGGGAACGATCTCCATTATCATTGGTTGGTAACGTAACTACTCCAACTATGCTTATAACTGGTGAACAAGATAGAAGAACCCCAATATCTGAAACAGAACAATTTTATCAGGCATTAAGGCTTAGAGAAATTGATAGTGCAATGATACGAATTCCTAATACTTCTCATGGAATTGCAAGCAGGCCATCAAACTTAATCACAAAAGTTGATCATATACTTGCTTGGTTCGAAAAATATAAAACGAAGTGAGATAAATTAAAAAGTGGTGGGCCCGGGAGGACTCGAACCTCCGACCAATGGATTATGAGTCCACTGCTCTAACCAACTGAGCTACAGGCCCGCCAGAAAATGTAGTCTATAACTTTTTTGATTGTTTAAAAAGACGTTATTCGTGTAAAAAGCTCTTAAGCACATCAGATCTAGTTGGGTGTCTTAACTTTCTTAAAGCTTTTGCTTCAATCTGCCTAATTCTTTCTCTTGTCACATCAAATTGTTTTCCAACTTCTTCAAGTGTGTGGTCATTGTTCATACCAATACCGAATCTCATGCGTAAAACCTTAGCTTCTCTAGCTGTTAAAGACGCCAATATTTCATCAGTTGCATCTTTCAAGCCTCTGATTGAAGCATCATCAATTGGTGAATTAATAGATGTATCTTCCAGGAAATCGCCTAAATTTGAATCTTCGTCATCGCCAATTGGGGTTTCCATTGATATAGGTTCTTTAGCAATTTTCATAACCTTACGCATCTTATCTTCTGGAATATCTAACCTTTTAGACATTTCCTCAGGTGTTGGTTCTCGGCCAATCTCTTGCATCATCTGCCTTGAAAGCCTATTAAGTTTATTGATTGTTTCAATCATATGGACAGGTATTCTGATTGTTCTAGCCTGATCAGCAATCGACCTTGTGATCGCCTGTCTAATCCACCAAGTTGCATAGGTAGAAAATTTGTATCCTCTTCGATACTCAAATTTATCTACTGCTTTCATTAGTCCGATGTTACCTTCTTGTATCAAATCTAAGAATTGTAGACCTCTATTGGTATATTTTTTGGCTATAGAAATTACAAGCCTTAAGTTAGCTTCAATCATTTCTTTTTTAGCTCTTAAAAGACCTCTATAAGCTTTATTAATTCTTTTATTCAAAGAAATAATTTGTGTAACAGGCATTAAGTTATTTTCATCAATCTTAATTAAGTCTTTTTGGATCCGGACAAAAGTTGGTTTTACTTCATCAATATTTTTCTTCTTAAATCTCTTATCTTTAGCTAACTTAGTTAATAGCCTTGTATTAATGAGGTTATCTTCGATTAATTGTCTGGCTTCCTTATTAGGCACCCCTATTTCTTTTACAAGCATTTTCTTTAGCTCTCTCTCAAAACCACCAACCAAGGATTTTTTTTCAGCAGGAATTTGAACGAGAGTGTCGAATACTTTTGAATTAAATTTGATTATCTGAAATTCTGCTTTTAACTTATCAAGTGCTTTTTGGCCTTTCTCATCTAGCTTTTCATTACTCAAAGATTTTAAATATTTGTTGTACTCTCTTTTTATAACCTTAATTTTTGCTTCACATTCTTCAAATGATATTACATTGGCTTCTTCTTCATCATCTTCAGTATCTTCGGTTGCTGCTTCTTCGGTATTTTCAAATTCTTGCTCAACTATTTCTTCTTCAGGTTCTTCAATCATGAAACCTGATATTAGGTCTTGTGTTTTCTTTTCACCAATCTTTATTCTGTTAAAAAAGTCTAGAACGAATTCGATGCATAATGGATATTCTGCACATAATGAAAGCACTTCTTTCATTGCAGCTTCAATTCTCTTAGCAATTCCAATTTCGCCGGTTTTTGTTAGAAGATCAACACTACCCATCTCTCTCATATACATTCTGACCGGGTCTGTAGTTCTGCCTGATTCAATTTCAGTTTGAGAAAGTGCAGCAACAGCGTCTTCAGCTGCTAGCTCATCTGTTTCTTCATCTTCACCAAGCATCAATTCATCTTGGTCTGGGGTATCTTCAAATACTTTTATGCCCATGTCTCTTAAGACTTGGGTTATTTCTTCAAAATTATCTGCATCAGTTGACCCATCTGGCAATGTATCAGTAATATCAGCATGCGTTAAATAGCCTTGCTCTCTTCCTAATTGAATAAGTTGTGCAATATCATTTTTTTGGGTTTGTTTGTCTGACATTGTTCTTTATATGTTTGTGAAAATTCAAAAATCAACTGTATTTGTTGAGATCCTGAATAAGCTCCTCTTCCTGAATTGAGTTATTATCTCTTAAATTTAGTAGTTTTTGCAGATTTTCTTTCCTTTCTGTTGTTAATTCCTTCTTTTTGGCAAGATTTATTAAATAATCAGCAAAAGATTCATCATATTCCAACCTTATAACGTCTGAAGCTCTTATAAATTCTGCATATGCTTCTTCTTTGGTAAGCTTTAAATCAATCATCATCGCTTTAGTAAAAAGAGGTGTCTGTTTTTTTGTAACATCTTGTTCTTTAATGCCTAAAATCATATCTTTTATTTCTATTATTTCTTGATTCTTACTGCCTTGTACGAAGTTATAAAATTCATTAGCTTCTTTTTGAAAGCTATTAGCAAAGTTTTCTAGTATAAAAATTAAAAGCAATAGCTCATTTTCATAGTTTTTCTTTTCTATTTTTTTCTGTGTTTTAAATATTGGTTTCACATCAGGAGCATCTTCCTTTAGCAAAATGTCTTTATTGATATTTAGCTCAGTTGAAATTTTTTGTAGTAAAGTCTCTTTTAAAGTTTCCGACCTAATCATTGGTATTAGTTTCTTGAATTCAAAAATTATTTTTCTAACATCTTCAGGCGAATCAAGCTTCATTCCACGTTTTAAATATTGATAAGTAAAACTTTCAAGCACCATAGATCTTTCTAACTTCTTTGCGAATTCTTCTTGTCCATGTTCTTTGATAAATGAATCAGGATCATAGTTTTCAGGAAGGAATAAGAACCTTACTGTTCTATCATCAAAAACATTCTTAAGTGATATCTGTAAAGCTCTCCAAGCAGCTTTTAAACCAGCTTCATCTGAATCAAAACAATAAATTATTTTTTTTCTCATCTTAAACATGGAGTTGATATGGTTTTGTGAGAAAGCAGTGCCTAGAGATGCAACTGCATTATTAACACCATGCTCACTGAGCATTACTACATCCATGTACCCCTCAGTCACGATAAATGAGTCTGTTTTTTTATCTTTTTTAGCATTATTAAATCCATAAAGTTCTCTTGTTTTATTGAAGAATTTGCTGTCTTTTGAGTTCAGGTATTTCGGCTGAGAATCATCTATAACCCGTCCTCCAAAGCCTATAAACTTTCCTGATGAGTTTTGTATTGGAAATGTGACTCTATTTCTTTGAAATGGATAAAAGCCTTTTTCATTTTTCATAAAATTGCCGCTTTCAAGAATCTCTTTATCACTGAATTTTTTCTTGAGGTCAGCAAGAAGCTTGTATTGATTAAAGTCAGCGAACCCTATTTTAAAGTTTTTCGCAGTAGCCCCACTAATTCCTCTATCTTTGAGGTATTCAACAATATGTTTGTTTTCATTGTCTTTTAATGCATCAAAATAGAAGTTTGCTACTTGCTCATTAATCTCATAGATTTTTGTGAAATCATTCTGAGCTGAATTTGCTTGCCTAGGAACAGTTACGTTATTTATCTCAGCAAGTTTCTCAACCGCCTCAACAAAATTTAAACCCTCATAATCCATTATGAATGACAGAACATTTCCACCCTTACCGCAACCGAAACAATGATAAATAGATTTCTGTGGACTAACTGAAAATGAAGGTGTTTTTTCTTCATGAAAAGGACAACAACATGTGTAATTGCTTCCTTTTTTAGTTAATGAGAGATAATTACTTAATACAGCAACAATATCTGAGTCATCTATTAGTCTATCTATAAAATCTTTTGGTATTGAATTAGCCATAATTTTGATTAAACCAGTCCTCAAATATCAACTCAGCTGAGTATGAGTCTTTCAATTTATCTTTTTTATTTTTAGCCAAGCCCTGGCTAGTAAAATCTTCATTTATTTCAATCAAATCAATTTTATATTTGTTCTTGATTAAGTCTTTAAGTTTATCTACGCCTTTTGCAAACTCTAACGTCATTTTAGATGGAATGCCTAAAAGAAAAAGGTTCGGTCTCCACTCATCTAGCAAATCATCGAAAGAATTTTCTAAAGAGCTACCATTTTGAATTCTCTGCAGTGGTCTAGTTTGTCCTGTGTAGGTTTCTCCTACACAAATACCAATATTTTTTGTTCCGTAATCTATGCTTAGAACTACCTTAGCTTCTTTTTTCAATACGGAAACCCAATCTTCATTTCTCTAAGTTGTCCCAAAAAACCTTTGCAGGATCTAAATCAGAATTCCTATGAATTTCTTGTAAGCATGTTGGTGATGTTAGGTTGATCTCAGAGAGCTTGCCTCCAAGAAGATCAGCGCCTGCAAAATATATTTCATTCGCTTTTAAGTAAGGAATTATTTTTTCAGCTACCTCTTGGTCTTTTTTAGTGACTGGTTCAATTTTTGATGTCGCTCCCGCAGCTAAATTGCCCCTGAAGTCTTTATGTGATGGGACACGAACTACTTTTCTAGGCAAAAGCTCATAATTTATAAATATAAGTCTGTTGTCACCATTTATTGCTTCCTCAATAAACTCTTGAATAATGAAATGCTTTTTTCCTTTCTGGCTTATTGTTTCCCAAATAACATTTAAATTCTTATCGCCTCTTTCAATGAAAAATATTGACTTCCCACCCATACCATCTAATGGCTTTAATACAATTTTTTCAATTTTTTCGGTTTTAAAAACATCTTCAATTTCTTCAAGTGAATTGGTTACTTTAGAAAATGGTATTAGATCAGGGAAGTTGAGAATAATAAGTTTTTCATTATTTTCTCTTAGGGCTTTAGCAGGATTTATACAATCAACCCCAGATATCTCTAACATTTGGGTTAGATACAAATACTCTTTATTAAATGGAGGATTAAGTCTGTTTATAACAAATTCAAAATCTTTAACCTCAATTGATTCTACCTGTAATTTGTCAAAATTTAATTCACCAGGGTTTGGAAAATTAATTTTTGTGCAGTTTGCATATAAAGAAGAATTCTTATGTGTGACATCAGTGGCATCAAATGCATATATATCATGCCCTCTCATGAATGCTTCTTTCATGAGATAAACAGAGGTATCCTTCTCAAGGTTCATTGAGTGAAGGTCATTGATGATAAATCCTATTTTCATAACTAAAAATTTATTTTTGAAAGAGCCACTAAAGGTGCAGTCTCAGCCCTAAGTATATTTTCACCTAAATTAATATAAGTTGCTTGGTTTTTGTCAAAATAATTCCTTTCATCTTCATCAAAACCAAATTCTCCACCAGAAATTATTAGATCACATTCTAGGTCATGAGAAATTTTACTTTTTGCAAACTGATCTAGGACAAAAACAGATTCATAATCAGATATATCTAGACTTTCCAGAGATTGAATAAGCTCTAATTCCGGCAGAAAAAAATTTTCAGACTGTAAGAAAGCAGCTTTGATTATTTCTTTATATCTTTCTTTCTTCAATGTTTCTTTTTTAAGACTAA
>Ga0066845_10000091_pt1 | contig 23653 bp, 16 predicted proteins | sample ETNtaG_31_FD_65488 | JGI IMG/M metagenome (GOLD analysis project Ga0066845, IMG submission 65488) | Marine microbial and viral communities from oxygen minimum zone, Eastern Pacific Ocean - ETNP201310SV78 | ecosystem: Environmental > Aquatic > Marine > Oceanic | place: Pacific Ocean: Eastern...
CAGAAGATGGTTCTACACGTTGTTTCCCATACAACTACGCAAGTGAAAATCCAAACATGAAAGTAGCGGGGATGACATAATATGACAATAACAAGAGATGCCCTTTTAGCTAATTGTCGAGTTGTTAGAAATGAAAAACTAGCGCAGAGTGATATTAGCATGTTAAGAGTTTTGGAAAGTGCAACAACCTATTCTGCTTTTACAACTGCAAGAGCAGACTGGGTTACGTATCGACAAGCTTTACGAGACTACCCTTCAACCATTCCTGCTGAATTAAAAACGGAGGATAAAGACCATCCGAACAAATGGACTAATGTTCCAGAGATGCCTTTATCACCAGATGAAACGCAAGCAGTAATAGACGCTGAAGCTGAAGCAAAAGCAAATGCAACGGCCGCAGCAAAACTTATTAAGGAATAACTTTAACTTCAAGGAGACACTATGAAATTCATCCCTTATGTCGGAGAAGATGGGAAAACCCACTACTTCGATGCACACGCAGTACAGTTTACAATGGCGTTCCAAATTGGACCGGTTGACGAACATGGCAAAGTTCAGCAATGGGGAACAAAAGTTGCTTTTAATACGTCCAATCATGGTTTTGTAATTAGCAAAGAACCCGCCGATGTTCTTATAAAAAGGATTGAAGAAGCGAATGGTCTGGTGTCAGATTGATCCACCCTTTCAGCTTTCCAATTTTAATTCGTGACCTAGATCGAGGTGACGAAATAGCCGACGAGCTTTGCGAGTTCACGTATAAAATACGAGAGATCGATAAGCAAGGTGGTGTTATATCAGATAACTTTGGCGAAACTGCTAAGTCGCCAGAGGATTATGCTAAGTATGGTTATACGAGCTACACAAACTACAATCTCGCTTCGCTAACAGGCAAGGATAATAAAGGTGTTATTCCTAAAGTCCATGAAGCTTGTTCAGCCATGTGTGAAGAATATTTTTACAATATAAACAATCCTCGTGACTTCTACATAGATACGTCATGGGTTGCCACTTATGACGAGGGATGTTTTGTTCCAAGACATACACATCCCAATGCACATTTAAGTTGTGTTTTTTATGCTCAAGCAACTGAAGGCACAGGTCAAATTATTTTTGAAAACCCTTCTCAACCTATCTATGGTTTAATTACAGAGAAAAATGCTCGAATGTGGAACGATTATATTCCTGTTGAAGCTAAGAGGGGTAGGATGATTATTTTTCCATCTTTTATGCCTCATTACACTAAACCCCACATGGGTAAAGAAGAACGAATAATCTTTAGTGCAAACATGGCAATAATAAACACAATGATCTCAAGGATCAAACCACCTATCACAGATCAGCATAGGCACAATAACAACTTAAAGCTTGCAGAAAATTATGGGGACGACACACTCCTCTTCCCCAAGCATAATGATCCGAAACTAATAGAAGGTAAAGCTGATGAGCAAGACAATGAAAAAAGCATGTAATACTGTTATGCCGAAAAAAGGCGTAAGTAAAAAGAAAATAAAGTCTAACATTAAAATTCAAGGATCAGCTAAAGGAACTTAATTGAGTAATCAATCTCAACTTAAAAAGCTTGTGGCTTTGCAGAAAAGTGACGGGTGGAAAATAGTAAACGAAATTATGAAGGACGAAATACTACAACTCGCTCTTCTAATGGCACGATCAAAGGAAATGTCTCAACAGGAAATGGACTTTAATCGTGGTGCAATCTGGGCGGCAGAGCAAATGCTTAACCTCCCTACTAAAATAACCCATAAACTTGAGGGCGAGATCGCTCTTGAGGATAATGGTATTGGACATGGCTAGGACGCTACGGCTTCCAGAAGGAGAAATAAAATGGCTACAACACCAGAAGAACAGTTAAAAAGACTTGCTGAACAAAAGTTAGGTGCTGAAACACCACCACCAACTGCACCACCTCCCGCACCAAATGTGGAAAAAGAAGCTCCTCCAACAACAGAGGAGAAGGCAGCGGTTGTTGCGTCACCTCAAACAGAGGGTGATAAAGCAAATCAAGACCCTGTTGTTTATCAAATGAAGATAAATGGCAAGGATAGGGATTTAAGTCAGAAACAAATCGAAGAAACCTTTGGTCGATATAGGGACTTGAATTTTAAAAATATGACAAATGCGCCTATCAATGCAGTTACTGAACAACTGATGAAGGCATCTGGTGCAAGTCCAGATCAAGTAGCAAAACTAATATCGGCTTCTGTTAAAGCATTTACTAAAAATGCTCAGATGGGTAACACAAGACCTAAACAACAGAACGTAGCCGAACCGAAGCAACCCAGTCCAAAAGCTACTCAGCCGAACATTAATGAAGAGTTCGCTAAGTATGAGGACGAAAATGCAATAAGCCTTCCTCCCGGTTATCGAGAGGGGTTGGATAGAATTAATCGTATGGAAAATCAACTCAAGCAGGGTGTGACCATGATGAATAATATTCTCAACCAATCAAAAGGTAATGCACAAATGGGGATGCAAGCCGCACAATCTGCTAACGTGGACAGAAACACGGCTATAAGAAACACCATCGCTAACAACCTCGATAAAGCTCAAAGGGCAAATGGATTGCCAGATGGCGATGGGCAAGCGTTTATGGCGTATGCGGGCGAAAGAGGTTATACAATGGAAGATTTTGTTGATAGTGGATTAGTCAACAAAGTTGTTTCCGATTTCAAAAATGAAAAGAATACCCCAGAGTTCAACAGGTTGCAGGATATGGCTAAACGTAGAGAAAGCTTTTTAAAGACTGGTAAAACCAACCCAACATCTGAAATGGCGGCAAAGCCTAAAGATGATATGATGGAGAGGTTAACAGCTAAAGGCATCAAGTCTCGTTTAAATATCGGATAAAAATGCAATCAGATTAAAAAAAAGGACGAAGTGTTCTACAAGATACTTCATATTAGAGCCGTATCAGAAATGCTACGGCTCTTTTTTTTGATGCACTATAGGACAGAAGATAAGTGGTGTGAGTTCCACCTTTATTGAATGTTCCCCTAAATGAAAACCTTTATTAATAGGAGGATTGCTAATGGCTGCAATTCAAGGACTACGGGGTACAGGTCAGTTTACAACGGACTTCCGCCCTAAGAATTACAGAGAATTATATTCTTTGTTAGAACCTAATGGTAATGCCCCGCTAAATGCATTATTATCAATGGCTTCAAGTGAAGCAACTGACGACCCGGAATTTATCAACTTTCGCGATGAGCTGCCCGCAAGGGAACTTACTGTGAATGGTGCGATAAGTTCTGCATCGACAACTGCGATCGTAGTAGCTAGTGGTAATGATAATCTTTTTGCGGTAGCAGGAACTATTATTGTTAACTCAGAAACTGGCGAAGTTATGCGATGTACTGCTGATAGTACAGCAACAGGTTTAACTGTTGAAAGAAATATCGGTGGGACAACCCATACAATCGCTGATGGCGCAAAGCTATTTATAGCAGGGTCAGCCTTCGAGGAAGGTGCGACCAGTCCAACAGGCGTATCATTTGATGCTTCAACCTCATCAAATTATACTCAAATTTTCAGAACTGCTTACACAGTAACTGAAACTTTGAAAGCCACTAATCTAAGGACTGGTGACAAAGAAGATGAGATGGCTACTAAGGCTCTCAAAATGCACATGTCTGATATTGAAAGGGCAATGTTTTTTGGGGTAAAGCACGAAAGTAACGGCTCAACTGCACAACCTCGTAGATTTACAGGTGGTCTAACTAATCTCATTACAAACGTAATCGATAGATCAACAGCTTCTAGCTCTATGTCAGAAGATCAGTTCGATCGTCAGCTAATCGAAAACGTATTCGCTTTCGGTTCTAAGCAGAAGATCATGTTTGTAGGTGCAAAAGTTGCAGGTCACTTGCAAAAGATAGGTAAAAACAGATGGTCGCCAACTGTAATGGAAGGTACGTATGGAGTTAATTTAACTGCTTACGAAACTTTCGCAGGTACACTTATGACCCATCTGCACCCACAATTCAGACAGATACCGGGCATGGATGATGCGGCAGTTATTATTGACTTCCCATATCTGAAGTATCGTTATCTCGAAGGTCGTGATACATCTCTACTAAGAGATCGTCAAGCAACAGACGCTGATAGCACAAAGTCAGAATACTTGACCGAGTGTGGTCTTGAGATGTTGCAAGACAAGGTTCATACCTACATTAAAAACTGGACTACGCTCACTTAATTCCCTCTACGAGCAAGTCTACGAGCGGGCGCATCAGCGCCCGTTCTTATTTCAATATACATTTTTAGAACCTAACGGGGACGCACCACTTAATGCAGGAGAATTTTATGTCTTATCAAGGTACAGATAGTTTTTGCCCTAGATGTGGAACATACGGAGATGAAGCTGTGTTTGTTCATGGACATTATCAATGTCCGATTTGCAAATGTGTCATTGATGATTGCTGTCAAGGAGAAAGGACGACTAAGGGTGATAAATGCCCGATAAATAAAGAACCATCAAAATAGGAGACTTTCAATGGCACGTAAAAGAGCAAGGAATGACAAGGGGCATTACATTAAAGACGACCCCAATACCGAAGTGAACGAAGCTTGGACAGATGATGAAGAGATCATTGAGGATGAATTTATAGATGACGAGGAGGAGGAAGTAATCGTAGAAGAAGTAGACCCAACTCGTAAGGCAAAACAAGCAAAAGCTCCTAAAAACACAAACAAAAGTGAGTTTTGTTTCTTCGTTTCAGCAAATCCAGAAGCAGGGGTGTGGGACTTTATTATTGGAGACGATCGGTTCTCTGGATTTTGGGATGCCGATAGAGCGTATGTTCATTGGAAAATACCAAGATCAATTAAAGAAAACGCCATGAAGCATCATCATGTATGGTCGGGAAGAGTTTTACCCGCAGATGATGAATAGGTGTATGAATGGTAGAATATTCTGTAGTCAAACCATTTGAGAGTGAACAGGGAAAGTTTACCCCACTCGAAGGTTTAGTTCGTTCTGCTCTAGTACGAGCAGGTAATTTCTCTCCTTCCCGTATTGACGGGGAGGTGATGATGATGATGGTAGAGCTTGCTAACAGAGTTGTCGAAGAAGTTAGACGACATCCCTATTGGACTGGTGGCGATATAGACTACTATAATGATCCTACACAAACCAGAGAAATACCAGACATGATAATGATTGATGGACTTACGAGCCATTATCTTATTCAACAGGGTAGCGAAAAAGCTATGGTTTTTCTGCAAATGTATCAAGCAAATCTAGCAGATATATTGTGGGATAAATACAGAAGAAAAGACAACAAAATTGGTAACGATGAAATAATTGTTTCAGTTACTGATGGCGGAAGTAATAAAAATTATAAACCACCTTACCCAGATGATGAGACGAATAAGTTGTTAACATGACAAGACTAGCTTACGCCCCAATCGCTATTAAATCAGAAGCGACTACTTACTACGGATTTAGAGGCGTAGATCGAAGCCGTGACATTGCGGCTATGGAAACGCAGAAGGAACAAAACTTCTGGAAACTTGAAAATTGTTTTGTTGATTATAGGGGTCAGCTAATTCGTGATCCTGCTTTCTATTTACATAGAGGGTCTAATCGTTTCCCGGTAAAATGTATTCGTTTCTTTAATAGGGATGGTGTTGTCTTTGCTGAAGAAGATGCTGCAAATACTCATCTAGCATCTGATAAAGGTCATAGAGTAAATGAAGCTTATCAAAAAGATGCTGTAGTAACGATGACCAACTTTAAAGGTGAGGTGCATATTTTCTCACCAGATCAAGTTACTTATAGATATAATGGTTACGAGTTTACTAAATCAACGACATCAATCAAACCTTCTTTTGGAGTTCCTATTCAAAGAAGATTATGCGTTGCAGGTTTTAAAGATCGTCCTACTGTCTTAGAGTTTAGTCGTGTAGATAATCCAGATATTTTTTTAGCAGAAGAAGCGCCTACTGAAGAGGTAACAAGAGCAAGCTTTATAGACATATCTAATCTAATCGGTACTGCTGACGAGATAATAGGTATGGGTACATTTGAAGCAAACAGACTTGCAGTTTTTACCAAAGATCAAACGCTCGTATATATTATTGATCCAGATTTAGAGCAATGGCAGTTAGATAGTAGAGCCAATTTACGTATTGGTTGTATTAGTCATGGCAGTATTGTTAACGCAGGAAGTGATTTAATCTTCTGTTCGAGAAGAGGAATACACTCTTTGATGAGATCAGAACAAAATGGTCTTACTATTGCGGAAGCATCTCTCTCAGATGAAGTAGAAGTTTTGTATCAAGAATTAGTTAGAACAACAGAAAACCTAGCTTCAATACAAGCTGTCTACGATCAAGACACACAAACGTACCATGTTTTCTTCCCACGTAGAGGTGGTAGACAAACTGTTCGTTTAAGTATGAACTTTCGTTCTGGGTATGAAAAAGTTAACTTTCAGTTAGGAGATACTCTCTTTCCTAGATGCGGTAGTTTCTTAGGTGGTCGTCTTATGTTTGGAACAGCAGACGGAGTTTATGAAGCAACACAAAGAACTTTTTTACAGGATACAGGATTATCCGATCTAAGAAGATCGCCAATGATAGCTGAAACACCTATCTTATGGTTGGGTGATTTTATTGGTACGAAGAGGTGTCATACTCTTATTGTACAGGCTACAGGAAAGGGTCGCTTCTTTATTGATGCAGTCGATGAAGATGAAAGACAGATGACAACAATAGAATGTAATATGGATAGGCTCACGGGGGACGACCATTGGGGCGATAGTCCGTTAAAATCAGATTACACTTTTCCATTTCAGCAACACTTTAGAGGTGTTCGTTTGAGATTTAGAACTGAAGAAAAAGATACTGAAACCGACGTAACTGTAATTTCATTTGCGTTTTTAATGCACAAGGAGAAATAAAATGGCTCGCCTAAAGGTACTTTATCCCGGCAACCACACGTCGAGTGGTAACATCGGCGCAGACATTGAGAATGTTGTAAGATACTTAAATTCGGCAGAAATTGCAGATAATACTTTATCTGAATTATTAGCAAAAGTTTTTGACACAACGACAGGTAAAGTTAAAACACTTGTCGAAATGCGTTTAGATACAACATCTGGCTTGCAATACAGAGTTGGTGAATATGTAAGTGCAACTGAAGGTTGGAATACATTAGCAACATTAGATCAAGTTAGAGGTGCATCTGGTTCAGACGTTGGTACGATTGGCGCACCATTGTTTTCTGCTCGTGCAGATCACGTTATAAACCTAACTATCAATGGTCAGATACCATATCCTACAGGAACAACTGTTTTTACATATCAACATGATGTGGCTGATGCTATTGTTGTTTATATCAATGGTGCTTTACAGGCTACAAGCACATATACTCATTCACATACAGCAGATACAGTTACACTTTCTAGCCCAACATCAGCTAATGATGTTGTAACAATATACAAAGTTCAATCAGCAAATGATAGTGGCTATCAAAGAACAGAGGTTGTAGCTCTTGCCGCACAGGCTGTGTTCCCTTTTGTTCACACAGCAGACCAAAGTGTTTTGGTCTACAGAAATGGTATTTTACAGAGACCGGGTGGAACGAACGACTATACGCAACAACCTGCAAACTCTACGATTACGTTTACGAGCGCCTTAACAGCAGGTGACTTGATTACGTTTATCATCGTAGCAGACACAGCACAGGTTCGTGTGTCTGGTTTGATGACCGAAGCAAAGTTTACAGATGCAAATGGATTTATACCATTTAACAAACTGTCTATTGTAGATGATGAAATTCCTCAAACAAAAGTTAATAATCTAACTGGTTTGTTAGCCAACAGAGGTAGAGTTTATGTATCTGCTACTCAGCCTACTCCTGCAAATGCAGGAGATATGTGGGTTGATACGGCAGCTTCACCAAACGTACTAAAGTTTTACAATGGTACAGGTTGGTTGTTAACTTCACCAGATACAGGTATTCCTGCGTTTACTACATCTAACGCATTGCAGTTTCTACGAGTAAACTCTACTGGTGGTGGTCTGGAATTTTCGGACGTAGATTTATCTGCACTCGTAACAACGACTTCGATCGGTGCTGCGAATGGTGTAGCCGGGTTAGATGCTTTTGGTAAAATGCCTATTGCTCAGTTGCCTAGCACATTTGCAACAAGAAGTTTCTATATTAATGAACTAGGTTCTATTACAAATGGTGATTATCGAATTACTAGAGCCTTCAAGCAAAACGTAAGACTAGATGCTATAGCAGTTAAAACAGGGTCTGGAACTTGTAATGTTCAACTAAAAGCAGCTGGACTAAACTTAGGTGATATAGTTGCCGCAAGCTCTACTCTTACAGAACAAAACTTATCAAACTCTATTGCTGTAGATGCAACAACTGTTTCTCGTGAAATAGCTATTACAGTTACATCTGCAACATCAGTAACAGATTTAGAAGTAACAGTAGCAGCGGTGATAACAAATGTCTAACTTCAGCAATTATCAACTTCGTAAGATAGCCCAATCACTTGAGGGCATGGGTCGTTATGGCGATACCCAACTTGTACACGTTACACCAGAAGAAGTTGATATGCTGACAAAAGTAGGGGCAGGAACAATAAACCCGAAAACGGGTTTATTAGAATTTTATACTACTCAAGAAAAATTAAACCAAGCTCTTAAAGATAGTGGTGGGGAGTGGACTAATGAGGTCAATGAACTTGCTAAACAGCGTGATGCTGAAAAAGGGCAAGTGTATAATGTTTCTACAGATACTTATACTTCTACCAATACAAGTAGTGGAGGTAGTAATAAATCCTCTACGACTGTACCAACAAATCAAGATGACTTTACTGGTAGGTATGATCCCGGTCAACTAACAGATGAAATAAGAGAGCAGAACAGAAACAACTCTTTCTTAGGTCTTGATCGTGATGGCGACGGGTCAATGTGGACAACCACAGATACGGCAACTGGTGATACTTATAACTGGCTTGGTCAGAAAATGAATATCGTTGAGGGCGTTAATGACGAATACGCATGGGGTGCAATGGATGTTGATGGCGATGGTTCTATGTGGACAGCTAACGGGTCATACGCTATTTCAGATCACGCTCTTGTTAAAGGTAAAAGTGCATTTGGCACAGCATTAAATGTAGTTGGTTTGGTTGCAAACCCTGTAGCTTTTGTTGCAGGAAAAGCTATTAATAATTATTTCGACGCAGACAAAGATGGCTCTATGTTTACGACTGGTGGTAAGTTTACATGGGGAACGGGGTCATCCAATACTCAAGCACAAACTACTCCTGTAGATTGGGGTGATGATGATAGCTCAACCACTTCTACTGTCGCAATCGATAATACTGACAATGAAACACCAGATGATGATACAAAAAAGAAGGACGATGAGGAAATGACCTATTCTGATATAAAAGGTCAGTTCGGGTATAATAAGTTTAGCAGTTCTAGGAATGGTAGAGAGTTTTTAAACTACTCCTATGTAGATGGACAAGCAACACCTACCACCTCATACATGAGAAGCGATCGCCCTTTTCATATAGCTTTATCAGAGGAAAGCGCACAATCTTATGCTTTTTCCGAACAGGCTTCAAATGGAATACAACAGATGATAAGTCAACTTGATCCAGATGTTATGGACGCAATCGCAGGAGAGATGAGTGTTCATTTAACTAACGATCAAAAGATAGCCCTCGTAGTAGGGGATGAAGAGAGTGGCTTTGTTGAAGCCACATACGAAGCTAACCCAGAAGGCTACGATACTGTGATGAATGACGTTGCTAACATGCTCGCTTATATGGGTGCTTCTGGTGACGCTAAGATAGATGCAGGTTTTATGGGGAGAGTTGCTTCAGCAGAGAGATTTCAGAACTACTCAACCCCCGATCTAGTATCGTCTTTAGCTGCTTTAGAAGATGAACTTCTTTTATACGAACAGGGAACACCACAATATAGATTGGTCGTTGAGCGTATAGATGAGATACAAAGAGAAATGTCAAGACGAACAAATGATGGTAATGCAAATAGTGCCGCGTATAGTGTAAATGCTGTAACAGATACGATTAAAGAAACTGCAAATGAAATTGTAACGGCGGCAGCTTAATAAGGACGACTTAAATAAAATAAAAACGTAGTGTCGATTAAACAACAAGAGGTGTAAGATGGCTTTTTCAAGTGAAATATTTGGTGCAAATACTGGAACTTCTATTGCGAAGCGTAAAGCCGCATCAGCAGCAGGAGAAAAAATTGCAGATCAAGGAAGATATGGTGACAGTATGGTTATTCACGCATCTCCTTTTACTCAAAAACTTTTAACAAGTATGGGTGGTGCAGGAACATTTAACCCTAAGACTGGGATGTTAGAATTTTTTAATGTTGATGAAGCTGTAAAAAGAAGGATGAAGAAAGGATATTAATTTGGCGAACGCATTGCGCGACGCTATGGAAGTATGGGGAACTTGCCCGACCTATGGTGAATATAAGGCAAAGTATCTCTGGTTCAGATTAGTAAGCGCTTACGATAACGATAAACTTCATGTATTTTACGACGAAGAAAAGCCAGTTGGATTTATGACGCATTGTTTCTTTACTGAGAAGGAAGCTGAAACGATGAAATGGTATGGAGTGGAAACATTCAAACGGGATAAAGGCGATCAGCTTTGGGTAATAGATATGGTCGCTAATGGTGGAAGAGATGATGTTCTTGAGGTGGCAAAACACGCAAGAGCATATTTAGGAAAGACGTATCCAGAATATAAAACTGTGTACGCTAAAAGAGGTAAACGAATAGCAAGTTATCCAAACGTAGGTGACTGGCACAGTAAAGGAGAAGCATAATGGGTGATATGTCTGGCGGCGGCGGAAGCTCAGATAACGATACAGGTGATGACAACGATCAACAAATGTCTAGTTTAGATAACAGGTATGTTCCATCTGATGATCTTGCTATGGGTAAATTTACTGCTAACTCCACTCCTGCTCCTGCTGTATCTAACGATAGTGGTGGTGGCGATAAAGGTGGTGACGAGGCTATGGGTGACGACGACACCGATACCTTTGACGCTATGGGTGGTTATGATGATCGTGAAGTAGGTGATGTCGATTATATTGCTGAACCTGCTGTATCTAGTTCTACTCCAAGTGGAGTAAGTGGCGACGATCCATACGACGATGGTGGTGGTAAGGGTGGTGGTTCTAATACTGCACCCGCAGATACAACGCCATCTTCAGCAGGTGATGTTTGGGGAGACGACGATCAAAGCGGTGTCCCATCGTATGTTCATTGGCAAAATCCAGACGATAGTGGGGGTAATCAAATCGTACCTACGGGTGGTAGTGGCGTAGATACTTCTTCTATTTCTGGGATTGAAGCTGCTTCTACTCCAAGTGGAGTAAGTGGCGACGATCCATACGACGATGGTGGTGGTGTCAAAGGTGGTGACGTGGTTTTTGGTGAACCCGAAGATACAACTCCCTCTGCCGTTTCAAGTTCTTTCAATAATCCCAATGATAATACTAGTATTTTCCAAGAAGGGCAAACATCTACATTAGGTTTAGGTGATGAATATAATCGTCTTGATTTTGTTGAAGGTAAATATGCAACTAAAAACGACAAAGCACTTGTTGAAAATGCAGGTTGGATACTAGATCAAGATAGTGGAGTAGCTATGCCACCTCCGGGTGAGCAAGGTGATAGTGAATTTGCGGGAACTAACTTACCTCCTCAACAATATATTAATGATGGTTCTGATTACACACCCGACGATAACCAACAAAACCAACAAAACCAACAATATATTAATGATGGTTCTGATTACACACCAACAGATGATAGTGGCGCAGAAAATAATGAAACAACTGGCACACAAAATACCGACACAGGCGACGATACTGTAACAAAAAGTTGGTTACAACAAGTCTTAGATGGAGACAAAGGTGGCGATGGTGAAGGTCAGATCGGTCCGGCAAATTTAACTGGAAACGATGATGGTGGCGGTGGAAATCAAATGTCTGGAACTGACGGAGCTAACGACGGAACTGACGGAACTCAAGGAACTCAAGGAACTGACGGAACTGATGGAACAGGCGAAGATGGAGAAGAAGGCGAGGGCGAAACCCCTACTGGTGGTGTATCGATCAACGATGAAGGTCTTGTCGTAAATGCCGATGGCACTCCTTATAATGGTGTTATTACTATTGGTGGCATAACCTACGATATTGTGGATGGTGTAGCTACTGCTCGTGAAGAAGGCGAGGGTGAGGATGATGGTGACGGCACTACTACTGGTGGTGAAGATGGTGGTCTTAATCCCGATACTAATAACGATGGTACAATAACTTCACTCGAACAAGAGATCGCTGATCTTCGTAGTCAACTAGCAAACTTAACTGGTAATAGCACTACTGAAACCGAAGGTATGACCAGAGAAGATATTATGGCGGCAATCAATGAAGCCATGCAACAATATGGTGGTGGTGGATACATGCCATTAAGTTTCTTAAATGCTTTTGGGGCTAGTACAATGCCATCCTACTTTGGAAACACAATACCTTCTTGGATTTCTCCAGATGGTGTCTACGAGCGTAGAGCCGTTAAGGATAAAGACACAGGTGAAATGAGATTTATCAATGTGCCTATCGGCAACGCTTCATTGGCAGGGACAGGAGGTTTCCAAGCAGAACGTAGAGCAGGTTTTGGTAACAATGTTTTCTTATAAGGAGTTAGGTAATGGGCTTATGGGATTGGGTTACTGAAAATCCACTAGATGCACTTGAAGGTACGTTACTTTTATACAACACTATAAAAGGAAACCAAGCCGCAGATAGCGCCGCAGAAAACGCTGCAGCTTTAACGCAAAGCGATATAGAGCGTAACAATACAATTTACGAACTCTTTAGTGAGGGCGGTAATCAGTTACGTGACAACCTCCAAGCACTTCTTACAGAGTATGGTGACTTCGGACAAGTTACTCCTACGACTGTAAATGAAATGACGAACTACTTTGCTTCGCAACGTGCGAGTGAAGAAGCCGCCAACAAGCAAAGAGTAGATCAGCTTACTGTTGAAGATATTATGCGTCTCAAAGGTATGGAAGGTGCGTATAGAGATTATGCACAAACACACCTTGAACGTGGAGACGAAACTGTTTTTGGTGCTGATGCACAAGCAAAGATGGATGCTCCGGGTACTTTTGATTTTGCCCAGATGCAGGATATGTTGACTGCTCAATTTGCTAACATGAGAGCGGCAAATACTAACCGGGCTCTAAACGATCAGTATGCAAAGGCTTCAGCATCTCTTCCGCCCGGCATGGAAAACTCTACGTTAAGAGTTCAGATGGAACGTAGCTTTGCAGATCAAGCCGCAGAAAGACGTAATCAAGATATGATGGCGGCAATAACGGATGCACAAAATTATATAGGTGGTCTACAACAGGCAACCTCTAATCAGCAAAACATTACAAATGCTGAAAGAAACATGATGAGAAATCTCGTAGGAGATGCTTTAAATTATGGAACACAAACTATGCAAAACGCTTTATCTGGTGGTGCGTATGGTCAAGACTTTGCTAACGAAATAGATGCACAGTATGGAAGAAACATTAGTGAAACTTCTGCACTACAAGGCATGAGAAACAATACAGCGCTTAATGATTTCCTTACAGGATTAAGTTCGGTAGACGCAGAGAACAAACTCGCTAACACCTATATTAACCAAGTTCAAAACTTAACTACTGCCCCTTATAGTTATACAGCTAAAGGAATGGGTGGTATAAACAATCAAGCGGCAATGGATAGTTTGTCAAATATTGCGACAGCTGCAGCTAATCTATCAGCAGGAAACATGAAAGCCGCAGGTGGTTGGTGGGATAATATTCGTAAGAAGTACAGTTTTTAGGTGGTAAGATGGTATTAAACTTAGGTGCTTTTTATCAAGGTGTACAAGAGAATGATGCTAGGGAAAGAGCCAAGCGTAAGGAAAATGCCGCTCTTTACAATGAGTTTATTCGTTTAAACCCGGATGCTTCCGTAAAACAAAGAGAAGCTTATGCTAATGAGTTGGGTGGTAATAGTCCATTCCTACGAGCAGCTATGCCGACAACAGAAGTCATGGCATCAAACGTCGCTCGTAGAAAACAGCAGGTAGCCGCAGCAGCTCAAGCAAAAAAATACAAAGCTTTACAACAGAAGATTAGCTTAATGAACGATGCTACTTCAATGTTTAGCAATGTTTATTCTTCAACTGGAGATTTAGAGCAAGCCAATAAAGCTGTAACAGATATGTTTAGTGGATATTTAGATGGTAACGATATGCTTGGTATTAGTGCGGCGGGTACAAAGAAAGCACAACAAGACTTTGATAAAGACTTTGCAACCACTTATGACCTTTGGCAAAAACAAGGATCGCAAGCGAGTGCTGTAGAAACTTGGGATAAAACCTACAACCCTACCTTCTTAAAAAAATGGAAATCTACCGCATTATCTGAAATGAATAGATTGACACAAGAGCAATTAATCAAAGCTACTAACGACGCAAATAATATAGGGTCAGCTTCAGCAGCCGATCCTTCAATCAAAGCAAATTTTGAAAAAAACTTTAAGACTAATTACCCTCGACTAAGCGAGGAACAAATGACTGAAGTGATGGAAACTCTTGGCAATCGTGAAGCAGAAGCAACGAAAAAAATTAATGAAAACATAACACGAGCTAAACAAGGTGTGCAAAATCACATTGCTGCTACACTAGAGGACGATCCCAACTATTCTAACAATATGGAAGTAAATGCTTTACAGACTGAAGCCGCTATTAGAGATCAACTAAAGAAAATGTTTGATGCAAACGAAGTTCTTGTGGGTAAAGAGCCTACTGCTGATGATGTACAAGAAGTAATGGACATGGTTGAGAAAAGTCTCAAGGCTCAAATAAAGATTGATGACACAAAGGAAGCAGCTAATTTAAAGATAGAGGCAGAAAAACAAGAAGTGGGTCGCTTCTCTCCTCGCTTTGAGGATAATGACGGCAATCTGGATGTAAAACAACAAAATGATGTTGAGAATAATATACTTGCCCAGTTGTTTCCAGACGTAGATACTGGCAATACTAAAAAAGACAATGTGGCTAATGGCATTAATGCTATGGCTAAAGAGCAATTCCTTAATAAGTTTCGGATGGCTTCACAAGGTTGGGACATTAGTATTAAAGACCCCGCAGTATATGGATCAATTATGGAGAGAATGGTTGATCTAATGATTGCCGACAATGGTGGTTCTGATGGTACATTCCAAGACCACTTTTTTATTAAAGCGGTTAATGACTATTACAGTAATACAAGTTTAAATACGCCAGAAGCAGTAGCTTTTAGAGGTGGTTTACAGTCGCTAGGATTGGATAGCTTGGAACAAGCTCAACAACTTGTAGAAGAAGGTAATACTGAAATACAATTAAAGTGGGAAGAGACTTTTAAGAAAGTAAGGGAAGATTTTAGAAATAAAGCTTATGAAAATTTTGATAGAGACATATTTAACCTACAGAATTTAGATGAAAAGGCAGATGAATTTATAACAAAAGTTCCAGATAGGGTTGAGACGTTAAAACAAAAAGATGGTGTAGACCTTATAGCAAATGTAGAAGAATTAATTAATGCACCAGTTTCAGAAAATGGTCTTAAAAATTTAGAGCTTAAAAATACTGAGGTAACTGCAAGCTTGCAAAAAGTTGTAAACATAGGTAGGGAAGTCGAAGATCAGATTAGTCAAATCAAAGCTTATCTCGCGCTACCAAGATTTAGCCAAGACCCATCTTTAGCAGATACACGTGCAGCATTAGAAAATAAACTTGGAAAACTCGAAGCAGGTAAGCGATGGGTTTATAGTGAAGCGCAACAATTAAGAAATGCCATTAACAAAATAAGATCGGCTAGTAAAAAAGTTGTCTCAACAAAGGTAATTGATAATAAAAATCTTAATCCAGAAACCACACCAAAGGCTATAAAAGATAAAGCAACTGTCATCGCACATATAGTAGAGAACAATCGTGACACGTCTGGTTTGGCAGAAGTCCACAATAAGTCATATAAAGAAAAAGTAGCTTTCATTAAAAATATATTAAAAACTGAAGGTGGCGAGAATATAGCAGGGTTCTGGAAGAGAACATTTGGAGACACTACGACTGAGAAGATGTTAATTCAAGAAGTAGCAAATGCTCTTAACATAGACCTTACTGAACCTGTTATTGATCCTCGTGATCCTAATTGGGTTGTTCCAGATAGTGATGGTGTTTTTAAATTACCAAATCCGGGTGAGGATTGGTTTAATCCAGACAATTATAAGCAATAGGGACGACTGTATCTACAACTTTATTTAACTTGATGTTAGGTTAAATGGAGTACCTAGCATGAGCATTTTTAATGAATTTGATGATCTGTTCGAGGACGGATCAGCTAAACAAGAAAAAGACTACACCCACAAAACAGGATACGCACTTCTAAACGATCGTAGAGCAATCAACGACGTGCGGAATTACTATGCCAGTAAGGGTAAAACATTCGCTAACAACCAAGAAATGTGGGATCAGTTCTACAGCGATAAGCGTTGGGCTGATGTGAACACAGTTTCGATGATAAAGGATGTAGGTGAATATGCTTTCGCAGGTGAAGATAGAAAACTCCATGCAAGATTAAGTAAGTTATGGCAGAACGCTCCATCAAGAGGAACTGTCTGGGATAAGGTTGTTGATTATGGAACGGCGGGCATACTTGATCCAACAAATTTATTAGGTGGTTGGGGCGTAGCCGCAAAAGGAAAGAAAGCCTATGACGTTGCTCGCGCAGGTGGGGCAACACTAGCTGCGGCCAGAAAAAAAGCTTTGAGTGCAGGTACATGGCAAGGTGCAAAAACTGAAGCGGCGATCGGTGGTGCAATCGGAACAAGTTTTGATGTGGCACAACAAGGTATGGAGATCGCTCAAGGCGTATCGGATGAGTTTGATGTTACTCGTGCGCTTATATCTGGTGGACTTGATGCAGGGTTAAGTGCTTTAGGTGGTGCGGCAGTTGGAAGGTATGTCGCTAGTGGTGCAGTAAATGACTTAACAAACTGGCGAGCTAACAGTACATTCGGGACGACATCTGCACAAAGAATTTCTGAACTCGATAGAGAAATTAACAGCATAAGTGCTGATTATGATGTAGCTACTGATGGGTTTGCTAGAGCCGATTTAGAAGATCAAAGAGCGAATGTCGAAGCTGAAAGATCGGCACTTCTAGGAGAAATGGAAAAGGTCAATGAGCTAGACCAAGAGCTAGACAGTATTGCAAAACAAATGCAAGCTGCACTTAAAGAAAATCCTCAAGCTAATACTGATGATCTTTTAAATAAATTTAAAGAATTAGCAAAAACTAGATCAAAATTATTAGAACAAGATGTAACTGCTGCTGACCTCAAAGGCTTGTCCGGATTTAAAACTCCTACTCCTTCCGCTCGTCCTACGAGCGTAGAAGCGGACGAAGGTGGCGTAACAGACACAAAAGCTCCGTCCGAGAAAAAAGCTACGAGCGGCACGAAGAAAGCAAAAGTAGAAGAAGGAAACGTAGAACCACCTGTTGATGAGCAAATCAATGCAAAAAGAAAAGAAGCAGATGATCTCGGTAAAATCGTAGAAGGTCAAGCCGACACAATAGTTAAGGCTGAAACTCCTAAAGCCAAAGCTTCTAAAGTAGAGCTTACTCCAGAAGAGACTGCAATACTGGATCAAATAGAAGGAGTTGACCCTTCTGAAGTGCAGGTAAAGTTTAAGGAAGCAGGTAAGGATAATAAATCTGGTAGAACTTTAGGTAAGGAAGTTGAAGCAGATATTGAGAAAGGTCTTATTACTGAGGATCAAGTCAAGAAACTTTTTTCAATAAAAGATTATGTAAATGCAAGTGGCTTCCCTAACAGAAAATGGAATAAAGCAAGAAAGCTTATCGTCGCTGCTAACAGAAAATTAAAAGGCGATGCACCTACAACTAGTAAAGTCGAAACTAAAAGTGCAGTAAAACCCGTAGAGCCGTCAACAGTTAAAAAGGCTATAACGCCACAACAAAAGAAATACAAAGCATCACAAAGAAAAGCATACCTTAAAAAAAGAAAAGAACTTATTGGTGATGGAAGTCACAGAGGGTTAAGTAATGCTTGGTCTACTGCAAAGTCAAAGCAAGAAGTTGATGATGTTATCAATAAGATGGAAGATTACATCAATGGGAAAGAAACCCCTTCGATAGTTCAAGAAAATGCCGCCGACGCTCAAGCTGATGCAATCAATGATGTAGCTAAATTAGATAATACTTCTTTTGAAGCACAGGAAATAAAGCAAGCTGAAGATTTCTTTAATAAATATTGGGATGAAAGCGCAGGGGGTGCTGTAAATAGAGGGTCTTACGTTACTACGAGATTAGCTGATGGTGTAAAAAAAGGAAACATAAGTGGTCGTGTTGCAACGATTGTACGCAAAATGGTCAAAGAGGCTGAAGAGCAAGTAGAGTTAGGTAAGAAGCTTGAAAGCAAAATGACTTACGAAGGGTTAAGAGCCGAAGCTCTTGCTAGAGGACTTGGTGATGCACAGCCAGATATAATAGGAAAAGCTAAGACTTACAAATTAGGAAAAGGTGCTACTGTCACAACAGAAGCACGTGATCGTACAGGAAATAGACTAGCAAGAAATACATTAAAAGCTGCAGCTGAACTCGAAGATGGAGCAAAAACAGCAGGTCGTACGACAGTAGAATATACTCGCTCTGATGGAACAAAAGTACAGTTCACAAAATTACAGAGTATTGTTCGCGGCGGTTTTAATGTTAAGATGCTTGACCCAGAAGATGTAAGAACAGTTCTGGGCATTAACGATATTCCTACTGAAGCCAAGTTTAACATTGATGCGGCTAAAGCCAGAGCAGCTATGGACAAGGATGGTGGAGCAGTAGAGGGTTGGGCAGATGGGCAAAAGCTCGCTTATCCTTTTACAGCAACAGGTGTAGAACGTATTAGAGGAATACCAAGAGAGCCCGGTTCTCGCAAATTGGGTAAGGCTGAAAAGGGACAAACTTATTATTACGTTCCTAAGTTAAGGGGTAATTATGCAGACCCTTACATTATTATGCAATCTCTTGGCTTGGATAAAAACTTTAATGTAAAGCAAAGAGGTCTTTATAATGGCAAGCTAGATAGTGCAACTGATGTCATTAATGCTAAAAAACAAGTTGAAAAAGACTACAAAGGCGATCCAGATAAAATTAGTGCCGCTAAGAACGAAATTGATTTAAAGGCAGGAGTTAAAAAAGAACCAGAGCCTACTTCAGTAGAAGAAGTATATCCAACTTCAAACATTCCTATGTCTAAAGAAGGCAAGGTACTCGTAGCAATACCAAGAGAAATAGGTTCTGATGCTGTACGTGTAGCATCTGTTAAGCCGGGTAGACTTGATGGTGTTGCACAAGCAGATAGACCGGGAATGTCTGCATCAGACTTACTTGGAAAATTTAAAAATAATCCCAGTAGGTTTTATCTTGGGTATGTATCTCGCTCGCTCGTAGAAGATGAAGCAACCCTTCGAGCGCTGAAGGCTGATGGGAACAGGGAAAAGCTATTTGAAGTCTTTGAGCCTATTGATGAAGTAAATGCACCAGAAGGCACAGTTAAACCAGAAGTACAGGAAACAAATTCTACTAATGTTGCCCCTTATGAAATAGGGACGCATGGAATGTTTGACACTACAAAGCTTACAACAGATCAAGAAAACGCTTTCGTGTTTGCATTTAAAACTATGAGCAATCCTAAGAAAACAAAAGCTGAAATAGAAAAGATGTTTTTTGGTGATGGAGAAAACAAACCAACAATAGGTAAATGTCTTGTAGAAGATTTATGGAGATGGACAGAAATGTTGAAGAAAAGTAATTGGAGAGCTTCAACAAATGGTGTCAATGTACCTCTTGGTCAGAGAGTAACCTTATTAAGAGAATTGCACGGAATACTTGCAGACGTTGCTCCCGGCGGTATTAAAAAATCAAACGTAGATATTGAAGAAAGTGTACGTGGTCTTAGAGATGTTTTTTCCAGATCGAGTGCAGAAGAACTAGCAGATATGGAGAGAGTTCTTCGCCTCACAACTAAAAACGCAGGGGTAGCTCCAAGAATTACTGAATTTACAGATGAACAACTTGCTATGGATGATATAACCAGAGTAGTTAAGGGTGCAGCAGCTAGTGGTAAACATCGTGCATTTGAACATTCAATACTGGTTGATGGTAAAGCACAATTAAAAGATAGATATAATCACCTTGCCTTTTCTCCGGATGGTACTTCACCAACTGCTCAATTGCAGCCGTCATTTGCCTTTGCACACGAACTAGGTCATTGGGTGTTTCATAATTTATTAGACCCATCTGACATACAAAAATATTTTAAAGCAGTAGGTCGCCATGTTGATGAAACAGGAAGTTTAACGTCTGAAGGAAGTGATTTTCTTTTTTCAAAAGCTCCGACAATTAGGCAAGGTGAAAAAAACATAGCAGGTGCAAATAATTGGAACGCAAGTCCGGGCGAGCATTTTGCTAACCAGTTTGCTCTGTATCTTCATCATCACCATGACCTTATGATTGTACCAGATCGAACACTGTGGGAAAAAGTCACAAGGATTGTTCGATCTCTTTGGGAAAAAATGACAAACAAAAACATTATTGACAAAGAGTTAGAGCCAATCTTTCAGAAAATAATTACAAACAAGGATGAGTTTGAAATTCAAAAGTTTCACCTACCTGCACGTGAAGTAACCACAGCAGGTGGAAGAACATATCAGTCAAGATATGTTCAATGGCTTGAAAGTTATCGAGGTTTAAAGTTGGCAGTAGAGGACGACAACCCTGCGGGGATTATCGCTTACGCAGATGAGTTAGCTAATGCAATCAACGGGTCTACGGCAACTGATAGACAAGCAATGATGGCGGCTAGAGCTAAACAAAGAGCGGCAATCAATGAAGGTCGTGATCCAGAAACAGAAGCTTTCAGAGGTTATACTGGTAGATTAAGGGTCTTTAATGACAACAAAAACTTAACGGATAAATTACGTTCGGACTACAGAAAGTTAAAAGAAATGGTAGCACAGGGGACTGTAACAGAGTTTTTACCCGGTGAAGATATGGCAACTACCTCACACAATCCAGAAGTGATCGAAGAGTTGAAAGCATTTCTACGATCAGAAGAATTTGACAGCAACATACAAGGTGCAATGGATTTGTTTAATGAGCAGTTCCTTTATTTAGAAGGTGCTGACATTCCAGAATATATACCAAGTCAGCAATTAATTAATCTAAGAAAAGAAAAAAGTATTGGTTCACAAAGAAGAACAATAAGGAAAAAGAAATATCATCAAAGCATTAAAGCCGCTAGAACTAAAAGGCTTAAAGAAACTATAGCGAAGATGAGGGCTATAGGTGGATACCATAGTAGAATTAGCGACAACCAACGGAAAGGAAATTACTCACCTCAAGAAGTTGATCTTGTAACTGCATTGTCAGAGTATCCTAAATATCTCGATGAAGCAGGTGTACCTAATAAGTTTGGGAAACAATTAGCGTCGAGAGTAAAACACCTAATCGCTACCAAGATTGAACCTATAGACAAATCTGTAGGCGATCCTCTTAGCAATCGCCAGTATACCGAACTCGATCAGAACCAACTGATCTTTAGGTATGCTAATGCCCTTAATCGGGGAGATCAAGGTATAGCAGATCAAGTCATGTATGAGTTACAACAACGAAGATTTTATAAGAACAACAGTCAAATCATACCAACAACCTCTGACAGAGTTAACAATGCTATCGATGATGAGCTTATGGTAGTATACGAAAATAGTGAAGAAATAGGTATACCTTCGTCTGCATCATTTAAAGTAAGAAACTTATTGGGTAAGATTACAAATAGAGGAGACGAGTTAACTTTATCCTCAAGGACAGTTGCTCACAGACTTATGTTGTTAGGTGCAGAGTTTAATCCACAAACAACAAGCAAATCATTCAATGACTTTAGAACTGATGTTAGAAGAATTGGAGTTAATTTAACAAAGAAGGAGGATATTTCACAAAGCGTTGAAATGATCGCTCGTAGAGTTTTAACTTCTTCTGCATTTGGTGAAGAGAAGATGGCATCTATCAGACGAGCAGCAGCCGAGTTTGGTTTTGAGCCAGAAGATACTATTGCTAAACTTGCTGTTGATGATTTAGATGCTTCTTCCGATAAGGCAACTCTTAAACAACTCACAAAAGATATTGGTGAAAGCTTTGACAGTACGCTCGAAGAAGCATTAACGTCTATTCGATCAGAAATGAGAGAAGCAATTTCCTATGTAATGAATGGGCTTATATCTAAGAAGGGTGCTAGAAAAAGATTTCATAATGCTACTGTCTATGGAGATATGTTAGGAACGAGGTCTGGTTTTGACCCCAGTTCTCCAAGCTTACATTTTATGGACGACATTCCTTCGGAATATGCGAGAGACTATGCGAGTGATTTGCTTCGTACACTCAAGCCTTCTACAGTAAGAGGAATAAAATCCTTTACACAAACAGACGATATGACCCCTTATTTTGTAGAAAGTTTAGAGGGCGATAATTTATTTGGGAATGGTATTAATGTTACAACCAGTCCTAATAATAATATAAAGAATAGCAAAGATACTATATTAGCAACTATCCCAGACAACTTTAAAGAATATGGTGAAGAGCTACTAGACGATTTAATTAATTTACGGGATGGCATTAAATCAATGAGAGCGTTTTATAGGGCAGAACCAACAGACATTGCTCTACAATATGATAAAGAAAAAGCTATCCTTGATGACTTGAAAAGGATAGGTGCTACAAATCTACCAACTTCGAGAGTTGTTTTTATTAAGGACAACAATCCTATAGATATGAATAAACGTATGGCAGGTAAAGACCCAAGCATCGTAGCCGTTATGGATGCTATCGCTTCAAATACTACAAGAGCTATTGACAAAGACCTTATAGGTACATTCACACCAGAAGAAGCATACTCTATTTTTGTAGAGAGAGCAGGTAGTGGAATGAAGCTGAAGGAAGCTTTGAAAAAGGCAGGTTACACTTCACTTTCTGTAGGTAATAAAAAATCTATGATCGATCCTTTAAACATAAAGGATATAAGAAGTAGAGATTTTGTTGATGAGAAGTTCAACATGGGTGTTGTCCCGGCACCATCTGATCCAGTCCCATACTTGTTAAAAGCTATGTCTACAGACAATGATGTAGGAACAGATGCGTTTATCCAAGTCGCAAGTGCTGCAGAGCAAAGTGGTATACCTTCAAAAGTTGTGAATGTTTTAGATAAAGTGAGAAGAAAGAAAAATATCACAAGCGCAGAAGGTGCTGAAATTAGAAAGGCATCTAAGTGGTCGCTCACAAAAACAAATGCACAGGTGATGAGGCAGAATGGGATGCACCATTCTGCTAACTTTTACGAACCTAGCAATGGAGATGCGGGTCACTTCGAGCGAGTGAACGCTCGGATGGGTAACTTCATATTGCCGTTGACACGTATGCTAAAAACTCTACCCGATAGCCCAACTGCATTAGGCAGATGGTTAAAT